>Ga0123354_10001709_pt1 | contig 27508 bp, 19 predicted proteins | sample TergutLab28metaG_2_FD_97872 | JGI IMG/M metagenome (GOLD analysis project Ga0123354, IMG submission 97872) | Labiotermes labralis P4 segment gut microbial communities from Petit-Saut dam, French Guiana - Lab288 P4 | ecosystem: Host-associated > Arthropoda: Insects > Digestive system > Gut ... | reverse complement strand
GGAATGGAGGAGACTGCATAATGAGGAGCTAAATGATTTGTACTCCTCACCCAATATTGTGCGGGTGATAAAATCGAGAAGAATGAGATGGGCTGGGCATGTGGCGCGTATGGGTGAGGAGAGAGGGTGTACAGGGTCTTTGTGGGGAAACCAGAGGGAAAGAGACCACTGGGGAGACCTAGGCGTAGATGGGTGGATAATATTAGGATGGATCTCCAGGAGGTTGGATGTGTGTATATGGACTGGATTGGGCTGGCCCAGGATAGAGACAGGTGGCGGATGATTGTGAGTGCGGTAATGAACCTTCGAGTTCCATGAAATGCGGGGAATTTCTTGACTAGCTGCAAACCAGTTAGCTTCTGAAGAAGGGCTCTGCACCATGGAGTAAGTAAGTAAGTATTCTTGGGACACCTGTATTGACCTGTGAAGTGTACCCCCTCCCTCCCTTCTTTCAACCTCCCTGTATGCTGTATGTTCTGTGATTCACTCTTGCCCAGACTTCTAGTTTTGGTCTTTCCTTCTAAATTTCATTTGGCGACTACATGAAGACAGGTCAGGGTCCCTGTGTGTAACTTACATTTGTATTGGGTTTGATTTCATATTCTGAGTTGTGGAGATTAATATGTGGATTAAGCTTCATTTTCCATGATACCAGGCACATTATTTTTGTTGTGCTGAGTGCTGTTAGTGGAGCATCATGAGTAAAATCATTCCATAATTTGTTAATGTATTTACTTTTGTTAATTATTAAACTCTGTTATCTTTAATTTTCTTAATATGTTGTGTTACATGCACACCCAGAACACTTCCAAGGGTTATATAAAATGAGAGGTGGGGGGCAAGTATGGTCTTAGTAGTAAAATAAAAGGTAAAGATAAAGCAATCCCTTTACAGGCTGGACAGGCCCTGAGGGTTCCAAAAGGTTGAGGCGCCCAGGCGTTACGAAAATCGGAACATCAAGGTGGTAAGGCTGTCAGCCCTATGCAATGGCCGCCTGTACACGCCTTTAATATTCCTGGTACTCATTTCTGTCAGAGGCTAAGTCGCCCCCAAGGCCATAGTGCAGCTGGAAGGATTATGTCAATGAAAAATTCCAGTGACACCACTGGGAATCAAACCTGCAATCTTCAGGTTTGTAGCACAGTGCCTCAACCAATTGTGCCACTGTGTTCCCTGCCTTACCTATACCTACTAGATTAGAAGGGTAGTGACACCACAAGATAAATTTATACACATATCAAACATGCCTTTGCTTAAATGTTGCATATTGGTTATTTGAGAAAAAAATATACTCCAAATATCTTTCCGGATCAGTTTGTTCACCGCTGCTTATACTGCAAGTGCAAAATGTTGTGTGAGCATCTGCACTTACCTTGCAGATAAAACTGGCTTCTGATTGAAAGGAGAGAGAAGAAAGTAGAGTGGCTAATCTGTAGCCACTGGATCGTATGCATAATACTCTGATATTGATACTGAATTTACTGTTTTGGTGATATGGTCAGAGTATTCAGATTACTAATTTTTGAGTAATGCCGATTGTAGTAATTCTTTCCTCTGAGGGCCATGAGCAGGCAGATAAGAAGTGCAAAAGCCCAGGGTTAATTATGTTGACAGTACCAAGGTTTCTTAACACTTCTTATAATTATTTTTGTCTTATATTTAATATATGCAAGGTGATACAACTGAATTGTTTCATCTCACCCTTGACTCCTAGTAAGTGTGTTTACAATAAGAGCCCAAGTCCAAGTATTTATGAGTGAAAAGCTTCGTGTTTAATATGTCCATGTCTGCACACAGCAGTCTTTTCCAGCTGACTGATACATAAGTCCCTTTTATGTTCTTTACATATGACAAACTTACGTTGAATTGAACATCATGTCCTGTATCCATCACATCCTCCACTACAGCAAAATTCTCTGGTTAGATGAGACATAAGTACCTCACATGTTCTTTACATATGAGTGAGGTGAAATGAAGTATGGTGTGGATTACCAAATCCCAGACCTATCCTAGACCAAATACTGCAGTGTATTACAGGAGCCAGAGTTCAAAGCAGGCACTGCTTGCTCTTTATATCAACCACTCCAGCTGCACACTTCACTTGCTGTCTTCAGTTATTGTGATCCCTGTCGCTGTATAGGGAAAGATGTTGCAACTTCAGAACTTCACAACCCCAGCTCGTCCATCCTGGCAGCAAGTATCTGGCAAATATTTCCATGCAACGTGGTTTGGTTGGCAGGTATGGAGCCAAAACATCTGTGGAAGAAGAAACAATTACTACTGGGTCTTTCCCACAAAAATAAATCAATACAAATTCACAATATGATCCAGGTATGTCCTTATTGGCCATTTCGCATTTTTACATCTTCTCACCTACACCCTGCTCTCCCAAGTGGAGGACACTTCGTGAGATGCTCTCATGTCTTGCCACGCAAGCTACAGCTCCTGTACAATAAAGCCTAGAAATGTAATGTTTATGCAGTAAAAGACCAGTACAAAAGATTGATAAAATTCCTGAACAGCATTGTTGGAACACCCAAGAAATCACATGTCATTATGTGAACATACAAGAACAGACAGCCAAATATTTGGACGTGAATCAGAACTCGATGATATAACAGAATGATACTGATGTGGAAAAAATAAATGTATTCAATATCCAATCCTGATATGAATAATCCATTCTGTGGCCTTCTGAATAAAGTTTCTGGCTCACAGTATTCCCTCCCATGAATAGTAGTCTGTTGAAACTGAATTTCTGAACACAGGGACACAAACCTACCTCACACCATCAGGCCTCATATATGCCCAATCAATACTGTTTAATACTTGACCTCTGCTTTGCTCAGCTGAAGACACAGTGAGCACAGGGCAGTCTTGAAACTGAGCCCCTGTTATAATAGTGTTACTGTGGCTATGATACTGTTGTTTCACCCCTGTTACAACAGTGGTAGAATAGCTATGATTCGGTTGCTTGGCCCCTTATAATAATGTAACTGTAGTGATAATTCTACTGCTTAGCCCTTCTTAGAACAATGCCACTGTAGTGGTAATTCTGGTGCTTTACTGACCCCAAAGAAGTGTCAAATGTAGCTGGTCAGCAGTCAAAACTTCCTGGCACCCCACATTAGTACAAGTTTGTTTACTAACACTGAAGGGACATTTATACACAACAGTCATTCACGAGAACAAACACAATAAATGCAATGCAGTCAAATCTTCCTATACCAGTATGTGTTCAGCTACTGTAGAAATTCTTTGTCCTTCATCATACCCAAATGTGCATTACCATGTTCATAAGAACACAACTGTGTACACTATCCTAAGGCACATGAATCCCCTCCACACCCTCCCACCTACACCTAGGTCTCTTCCCTTCAGGTTCCATACTGAATGTTGTACACCTGTACATGCACACACTAAGAGGAGGAGATTTAAGTTCGCACAGTGTCCAGGTCTTGGGTTGGATGACCAAGAAATGGGTTTGACTGAGGGCAGGGACAAGAGTTACTTTTCTCCAGAGATTCCCACACTGGCTATGACAACGAATCAGCCTCCAATTGAAAAGGAACTGGGCCTCTTTCCTGAGGGGTAAAACAGTTGGCATGTGAGGCTGACACTCATCTTCAACTAATGTCCAAGCTAAAGCATGGAGCTAAACCTCCACTACCCCTTACACCTTTATGGCTACTTAATAGGTACCAGGGTTCTTTCCTGAGGGCAAAACAGCTAGGTTGTGATTATGACCACCCACCTCCATCTAGTGCCAAGGTTAAGAATAAGTGGAGCTATACCTTTAATCCCCTTGTATGCATTCATGGGATGGACAAAGGCAACTGTATCCTTTTCTTCACTTAATTACATGCAAGGACAATTTTACAGTAAATTAACATCAGCATAAAACAGAAGTGGATATGATGTTCACTTACAGTCTGTTCTGATTTATTTAGGCTTTCCTCATAGCATATTTTACAGAAAGATTGACAAGCAGCTACAATAAAGTATCTCCTTGTTCCAAGTGTGTCTTAATTAAATGCTCACCAATTCATATATTCCCACATCACATCTATCATGGGAAATAGGACTAGTGAACTTCCAGTCATATTATCTTCTCTGAAATAACCGGTGTTCAATTTGTGATTTTTTACTCGCAAAGAACTAACTAGCTCAAGTCACTTCTGCATGCCCAATCTCAATGAATATTTACCGTGTAGCTGCATCAGTCAGACTTACCTGTAGTGGCTCTAGCCACTGATATACTAGTTCATTGGTTTATAACAGTTTTACTAACTTTTAACACCAACTTTTAGTAAATGGCACTCTGTTAAGTCATGGGACTAATGTTTCAAGTACCAAATGCACAGCATGACTCTCAAACTCACTTGGGTGGAACCGGAAATGCCAATATCTCGTCTACCACTTCCTCACATGAGGAACAAATGCCCATGCTTAAAGTCTATATATTACCTAACATTACAGCTGGATAATATAGTATACCTCTGGTGCAAGACAATACAATTCCTAGCAGTCAGTTATGACTTGGCCGAAGCAATCATTACACAATAGAAAAGAGGTCTAGTCGTCCAGAACGTAGTAAATCTACAAACAGAGTTAAAAAAGTCACAACTGGACACATTTTCATCACTCCAGAACACCTGTGTTTTGAAACCCTGCTGTGAAAAAGTGCAAAAAAACTAACACCCAGGCTGGACTATTTCCCACAATTTATGTGCCAAGTTGGAGTACCCATAAATTTACAATGGGGAGCAAAGGTATCGCTTTACATCACCAAGTTTTGAACCCAATCCAACAGCAGCAAACTTAACCTGATAAAGGTGGCTTGTGTGAGTGAATAGCACTTGGTACACTGATGATGACTCTGTCTGGTTCTGGCAGAGGCTGCTTCCTGTTCCCACCTGTCTTGTATCCGAACACTATTCGCTCAAATGGCTGCTTGCCAGGAGGCTCTGAGAACTCACATACTGGCTCTCCTCCACATGTCACCTGCCAACAAGCAAGCCATATGTTTATGTGGATTGCTTAATGCTAATGTTGGTTGGTAACACAGAACTATCATGATGTACATTTTTCTTTTAGTTGTGGGAATGGGGTAAGACTGATTCCTTTGGTACTGTGGCCTGCTACACCACCCTGTGACAACAGATATGCAATAAGGGCCGTTGGAATAGTAACTGGCAGGGGAAAACCTAACTGCTTGGACAAAAACGGGCTCCAGTGCCACAGTAAGAAGCTCAGAACTGTCTTGAGCTATGGTGTAGGCACCTATGATTGTAAGAAGAAAACTAAGTGCCTAAGCTATGGCATAGACAACAATGCTGGTAAGATGCTCAAAAGGAACTGAGGTATGGTATAGCCAACTATGGTGGCAAGCAATTTCAGAACTGCACAAGCTATCGTGTAGCCAACTATGGGGTTAAGAAGTTCAGAACTAACCTCATGGGCTATGGCACAGCCAACTGTGGTGGTAAGTCAATAACTACAGTGAACTTATGATTACCATGTACCATATACATGCTCCATGCAGTAATAACACACATCTGAAGATGTACGCTTTGTTTCCATGATATTATTTTGACAAAAAATGTAGCTCTCTTCCACATTGTATCACTGTTCAAGATTGAAATAACATTGCCTGAAAGTACTTAGAAGTTTACACCATGAGCAACAAAATCAAGACCTTAAAATTTTCTAATGCCAAAAATGGAAGTGATAGCCTATGACCACCCAAGTGCCATCATAATTCCAACCACTTTTAATTCCTATGCCTCTTCTCTGCCTTAAATTAATGCCGGTTATTTATGCCTAGTACCTATTTAGCGAAGACACCCATACGTCTGCCTAATTTAAGGAAAACATGGATTAATGTTAATGACTTTTCAGAGATATGTGACCCACATTCCATGGCAGAATGAAGATCAAGGCATTCATATCCACTGGTGGACAGGCAGGTAGAAACCAGTGTTGATATGATCATGTATGTCAGTACTGGAATAAGCTTCATTTTTTGTATGTTGTAAGTCCACTGGTGGACAGGAAGGTAGAGACCAGTGTTGATGTGAAGATCATATATGTCAGTACTGGAACAGGCTTTCAGTTTTTATATGTTGTAAGTACACCAACACCCATTTACATTCTTCAAGTGTATATTTCAGAGGTCAAGTCTGCTGCATTCACAAGTCTACAACAGTAAGAGAAGGAGTTGCTTATTTTATTTTCATGTTATTTGGTCACTGTCATTATGAATTAAATGTTGTATGACTGAATATGACTGCAAAAAAAATTGATAAAAATATAGTTTACAAGCATTATTGTTTCTTAAGAGTTCAACACAGCACAGTCGGTAAATCAACTTGCTACAGGCTGGTTCGTCTGGGGATCGAATCCTGGTGGGGGCAAGATGTTTCGCACCTGTCCCGACTAGCCCTAAGGTCCACCCAGCCTCCTATACAGTGGGTACTGGGTCTTTACCGGAGGTAAAGCATCTGAGGCATGGAGTTGAACCCCCCCCCTCCCCCATCCAGCACCAAGGTTACAGAAAGAGTAGAGCTATAACTTTACCCCCTCCTCCCCTCTGGGCTTTCATGGCCTGTTCTAGGGTGAACTTCAGCTCTACCTTTACAGTACAACATAAATTTTTAACACATGCCAAGATGAAAGTGATGCTTGATGCTCAGTGATTATGGGAATCACACTAGAGATGCCACGAGAATTGTTCCTGAGACATATAAGAGGTTGAATGACAGATTCAATTAGGTGGCCAGAGCAATGAAGGTGGCAGCAGAATTGCTACTGGGATTTGTAAAGGGTTGAATAAGCAGATTCCATTAAATAGTCAGATTAATCACAGTTCAATTGTCCTGAAAGCAGGCCTTTGTAGGAATAGCATACTAATTCATATTTTGTATATTTGGTACAGTTTAAGTAACAAGAAGCTTATAATATATGCGCTTCTTGCAAATAATATTGCAGATTTACAGTGGAATTTGAACACAGAACCTTTAAATCAGAATACCAATAAACATATTAAGAACAGAAAAATAACAGTAATATCTGCTTCACTCGTGCACACTTACACCTCAGTGACGCCCAAATAACTTTACACATGTAGCTGAATAATATAACTGCGCACTTTCAATGTGTCTTTGTGCAAACACAACATATCAAACAAAGACTTACAGGAATGCAATTGATTTGACCGTCACATAAACTTACCCACATGTCTACCAGCTAATATGGATGCCCAAGCACAGCAGAGCCTTCACCTAATTTTGTCAAAGGATCTAGTCATGTCTCAGTAAAATGACTAACATTCACACATGTCTCTCAAAATCAGGCAGACATAACAGTGTCACTGCTTAAAACATACCTGACATAAATAGGAGCCAATAATGGAAGGTAAAGACATGCATGTCTGGACAAATATAAGGAAAACTACAAATTAATGGATATATAACACCAGCTGAATGCTTTAATCACTTGCAGTTTTAAGCTCAGAATATATTAAACACTTGATAGATGCATAGAGGCCTTCAAACAGTGTCCTTTACTACTCTATGGGCCTGTACCATGGTACACAACTACATGCAACAGTCTTCTTCTTTTGGGCGTTGTCCAATGTCATAATTCTTAACGAAGTATGATATATTGGATGCTGGCTCTGCACGTCTTCAGGTGAAATGGGAAGAAGTACCTAATTTGGTGCACCCCTTTGAAAGAGCTACTGACTGACACTGGCTCTCCGCCTGAGCAGGTGCTTCTTCCAACTTCATCTGAAGACAGAAGCAGAGTCAGTTTCCAAAACATCAAAGAATTAAGAGGATGGACAAAGACTAAAGGAAGAAGACTGTTTTACTTAGAGTTTTATTACTGTCCAAATTTAATGAAAACTGGAATGTGCTGACACCTTTTAATAGAATTCTCCTGTATCAAATTTCATGAAAGTGCATTCAATGACTCTTTAGTAATTACACAGAAACAGGTAACCTACAAAGAGACAGACATGGGTAATGGATGCATTGCAGTAACAATGGGTTGTGAATGCACTGAATCATCCCTGGATAATGAAGGCAGTATTCAGTTAATCTCATGTTTAAGAGCGTTTGTAATTGGAATTAACAACTGAGAAATTGCTGCATGACTTTAGGCAGACCAATTAAAGTGGTACATGAATCACTTTGTGTGAAATCTACAATAATCTGAAAGTTGGCCACATACCACACACAATGCCAGCCAGTCTGTTCTATGTACTGCTACAGAAATCACTGCTATCATTTTTATACCCAAACATTTATCACAATCACCATGACATCCCATCACTAGCCTCTACAAGCCTGCACAGCCTAAAATCACTATTAATTAATACTGTCCTTTGCTTCCACTGAAGGAATACATAAGTAAGGACATAAAATATATCAGTTCATGTCATTTATTTTTCCACAAATCTTTTTACAAGATATGGAAACAGTCATATTAATAACAATAAAAGAAACACAAACATACAGTAGTATATATACAAGACTGAAAAGAAAATTGTCAATAAAGAATAATATGCAATAATAAGACTCAATACATTTAAAATATAAAGAAACAAAATCTAAAGTGTTTAACTTGGAATATCATTTTGCGAAGATTGAAATGTGATTTACAAACAAACAAACAAAGCATCACTCATTTCCAAAGAATAAAAGGAGTTTGAATGAATAAATCTTTTCAGGGCTCATCTAAATCATTTGACATCATATGACAACTCCTTGATATAGTCAATGGAAGGTGGTTGTATGCTTTAATTCCCGAAAACAAATCTCCTTTTTGAAATAACTTTGATTTGTGCTGAGGTCAAATGGAAATCATTATCATATCTTGCGCTAATTTTATGAATATTGGAGTTTAATGTAAATAAATCTCTATTTTTAACTACAAACATGAGTAAGGAATAAATGCATTGAGAATAAAAAGACAGTATCTGCAGTTTTTAAAAAAAATCATGACAAGAGTTTCTTATCCCAGTGCCCAAATGATACTACGCTTTTCCCCATGTCATATCATGTGGCACCCACCTTTAGCCAGAACCACTGCCCTATGTATTTAATGCCCCAAGCTGGAAATATTTCATTTTGAAGGCAAGTAAGATGACTGACTGAGTTGGTGCACCACACAGCAACTAGGGAGCCAGGTGCAGTAAGAGTGACTATAGGAATGTCAGACAAGTCCTTGCTGTACATCATCTGGTATCTGGAACACCAAACAGCTCTAGTAACTGACATTATCCAAATTTACACTGCAGTATGAGCTAAAGGATTTTAAAGAACTGGAATTGAAGTGGAATAATTATGGCTAGAAGTGAAGGCTGTGGTATAACAGCAAGACATACAAAAGGGTTGAGTTGTGTCTGACCAAACAAAACATAAACCTGTAATTAATTTAATATACATAGGTGTATCAAAAAGTTTCAAGACTAGTTCCATGGAACGCCAATCGATGGCAGTATGTGAATGTGTGCGCTGTTCTTGGAAGCAGGGAACGTTGCCACTCAGTTTGCCGAGTGGCGTCACTGTGTGCACATTTGGAGTTGCACAACACGAGTTTTTGTCACCATGTGTGCCTTCACATTTGCAATTTCAGCATGGACATGAAACTGGAGTAGACAGCAAACATCAAATTCTGCGTGAAACTCGGCAAATCTGGAGCGGAGACTTTTGAAATGATATGACATGCGTATGGAAATGAGGCCATGAGTTGTGCGAGGTGTTTCGAGTGGCACGCGCGCTTCAAGAGAGACAGAACATCACTCGAAGACGACGAGAGGTCAGGGTGACTTTCCACAAGCTCAACACCTAAAGATGTGGAAACAATTTGGTGGCTTGTGCACGATGATCATCGGAGAACCAATAAGGACATTGCTGCAGTCATTAATGTGTCACACAGACCAGTGCAGACAATTTCACGTGTGATTTGAACATGCACCACGTTCCTGCAAAGTTTGTGCCCAGGCTTCTGACCCACGAACAGAAAGAGCACCATGTTGCAAATTGTCAAGAGCTTCGTCAGCATGCCCTGGATGACCCATCCTTCATGTCGAGGGTCATCACTGGGGACGAGAGTTGGGTCTACGGGTATGATCCCAAGACTAAACAACAGTCTTTGCAATGGAAGAGTCCAGGATCCCCAAGACCGAAGAAGGTGAGGCAGAGCTGCAGCATGACCAAGAGCATGCTCATCGTGTTTTTCAACATTCGAGGGATTGTGCACCATGTATTTGCTCCCAAAGGCCAGACCGTGAATGCCGGGTTTTACTGCAATGTTCTTTGCTGTCTGAGGGAGGACATTCGGCGAAAACGACCTGAACTGTGGCACGTGGGCAATTGGCTGCTCCATGATGACAATGCACCCTTTCACCGAGCTCTCGTAACACGTGGGTTTCTCACCCACAACAGCATTATCACACTTCCACATCCGCCTTACTCACCAGATTTGGCCCCTTGTGACTTCTTCCTCTTCCCAAAGATGAAGCTGCAGCTAAAGGGTCGCTGCTTTGACAGAGTGGAGGAGACCCCGTGGGAATTGCAGAATGTTTTCGATACACTTTGAGAACAGGACTTCCAGCACATGTTCCAACAGTGGCAACGGCGCTGGGATTGATATGTCGCTGCACAAGGGGACTATTTTGAAGGGGATGCTGCCCGAACTTAAATCAAGTAAATACATTATAGTCTACAGGTCCAGTCTCGGAACTTTTTGATACACCCTTGTACAATAATGATAATAATAATAATTTAAGGTCATGTAAAACATACTGCATCAATCAGCTCAGGCAAGTGATCTGGTATCACTTATACAATGGGGACATTAGGTCTTTGTTAGTACAATATCCAGGCCTTTGGAGATGGCAGAAGTTTCATGGAATGGTGGTGGGTGTTTTTGGTCCATAAATCAAGCAGGAATTTTCATTTGTGTAGTCATGCAGAAGCCTCCTGTTGTAGTGATCAGCCTAGAATTCCAGTCAACATGCTTGGCATTGTCTCCCACCATTAGGATGAGAAGCCCGCTGCAAGGACGTGTCTGATTCGATTAAGGGATGGGGTGGTGTGAGATGTATCATCAAGATTTTCACCAGTTTGCTGCCCAGAATTACATGTATGGCAGTTGCCTCCAGGTGTCTCAGATCTATACCCCAGCAAATCAGTATTGCTGTACCGCCTCCCTCTGTGAGCTGATCTGGACGGTGGCAAACACAGACTTGTGCTCAGAATGCCTTGCCTCATATTCACTGTGACTGCCTGTCTGCCCGCTCTGTAATTGGTGGGCAAGTGAAGCATGTCACAGAGGTGGGGAGAAAGACTACCAGTGCTGGGCCTGAAACGGGCCCTTTACAATTTGCAGATGCTGGTCTGGTATGAGACTGTTGGTGAGAAATACTGCTAGAATCTGGGGACATAAAAGTCCCTTTGCAAAGTAAGGTGGAAAGTTACCACAATGGATTGTAAGTTCATTCAATGCTCGAGACATGTCAGTAGGTTCTGTGGCAAAGCACACATTAAAACCTTAATACCTACACTAACTCAGAGCTCAGGGGCCATGTTGTGCTTGCACAGGTAAATTCAACCATGTAGTTAAATTAGTTAACTTAAATTTTCAAATTTTTTTGTACTCCACTGGAAAGGTTTGAAGTGATAAACTTGTTTACTGGCATTCTGATGTACAAGGTCTGTCTTTAAATGTAACTGTAGACAAAAATGTTTACTTGCAAACATTGCCATTTTACAGGAATTTTGTTATTTTAAGTTATGTCACTTGTACAAAATATGTATAAGTATTTCGCCCTTACAAGGGCTGTTTTTAAGACTTGACTTCTTTAAAATATGACACACACACACTGCAAATCTGCGGGTTCACGCAACACAGGTTCCTCCCTCATTTGTGGTTGCACTTGCATAGGTGTGCTGGGTTACACACAAGAAGCTGCATCTGCCCATATGTCCCAACGCACTAACTCTTGAATTCCACATGTACTTCACCTGTACTTTTCACAATATTTAGATAAATTTGTGGAACTTTTATTTTAATTATGTCTGGAAGAGGTGATGTTACATGCTGATGAAGAGTGTAAGTATGAAAACCAAAAAAAGTGATGTCCCTTTTGGAGAAAGTGGAGGTGGTGGATAAGTCGAACCGGGAAATGAACATTGCTGCAGCCAGATATCATTATGGTGTCAATGAATGTCCAATTTTTTTTATCAAGAAAAATGAATGCCGGATCAAGGAAACCTCTATGGCCAGTGCTCCATTGTCTGCAAATATTTCTCTTTTAAGTCACTGTTCCCATTCCTTGAAAATACGGAAAGGGCCTTGTGTCCCACAGTTGGCAGATTACAACCCTCAGTGGTGTTCTGGTGAAGGAGAAGGCCATGCTAATAGAGACTGGTCTGAAGTAAAGAATGTGGCAATCAAGGTCCTCCTTTGATAATCCTTAGATCATCCAGAGGATCTTGTTCTCTTCCATCCACACATCCAAGTTAAGCACACCACCAACTGATTCCTGTAGCCACTCACTGACAGAATCATCATAACATTCAAGACCTACTACACCGATAGCACCTGCAACGCTGATGCAAGCGTGAAAGAGAACTTTGTTTCAGTGAATGCTGGAAATCATACAGCATCATGGGCTGGTCTTAGTTTATAGATAATGGTGAGTGTTACAACTCTCCATATGCGTTTTGAACTCTACATCAACTTTTGGGTTAATTTCCCATGACAGGGTCAGAATGCTCTGTGTATAGAAGTGCACCCAGATGGCCTTCAATGTAAGAAAAACTTGAGGAGTGTAGTGATGTCTTCTGTAAGACTGCTGTACCCTTATGGAATAAACAATTACAAAAAATATCACTCCTCTATTCAAGATAATCATGGTGTCCTTAAGTCACTTGCTTGGGATGAAGTTGCTTTCTCTCAGCATTATGTTCAATCCCTAAATACGTACATGCCAACATTAATGTAATTCGTGTTTGAAACTCTGGGACTCTGGACATCATAGTAGAGATACCACCTGGCCTTTAAAACAGTCATTCTAAGTGCAAATACAGTAATTCATATTTTGTGAAGTACGTGACACACTTCCAGCAACAAAACACTTGTAAAACAGGTATGCTTTAAAAATGAAGTTGTCTACTGTCACATCTGACCACAGACCCCTAAAATTAGAATGTCAATAAACAACATTATTATGTGATAAGATATACCTGCTTCACTCAAACTTCTTAACTTGCCAAAGTGGCATTAACATAGTTACATAACTGCATAGTTTATATTAGTAATTATGCCAATACACCATTATACTAAGTAGCAAGGCCCGGACTAGCATATTTGATCTCCAAAGGCCACTAGAAGTCTTGTACCTTGTCCACTAAGCTGTGAGTGAATATGGGTGTTCAGGTACTCATCTGTGCTTTGCCACATAACCCACCTGCATGTCACAAAAGATTAATAACATTTAATCCATGTTTATTTTCAGATAATGCAGAAAAATCTGTGTTTATGTTCAACAGGTATTTGGGGAATGTAACTGTAATGAATGGCAAAGGAAAGCTACATAGTCAAACACAAGAACATTATGAATAATTAGAATTATGACAGCAGATGTATACCTATATCACTTCCAGTCCTTGGGAACCAGGCCGCACCCCACTGTATGTAGGCCTTCCGCCGGTGTGGGGCTTTGTGGACAGGGACCTTATGTTTTTTCCCATATGTATGTAGTAGGGCTCCTTTTTGGGGACTCCAGCAGACATACATGAATGAATGAATGAAAAGTAGACCAGTGGCTCTGGTGACGGAGTATTGCTGCCCATGGGGACCCTGTTAGGGAACATGGAGGGGGCTCCCTTAGTGGAGACTCTTGAGGGAAAGACAAAAAGGGATATACTAAGTGAGAGGTAAAAATGCACTGTAAGCGGGTATCTCTCCACAGGGGCCCCGTTGGGGAACCTGGAGGGGATTCGTTTGCCGAGACTCTCTGAGGGAAAGGGTAGCATATCTGGGTTCCTTTTTTGGATCCAGAGGACTTAATTTTAGGAAATGTGGTACTGAGGAGGAAACCTTGGTCTACATTTCGTGTGAGTGTGAGGCCTTGGCTTCACTCAGACATGCATATCTGGGTTCCTTCTTTTTGGACCCTGAGGATATTAGAAAACCAAGTACAGAGGCCATCTGGAACTTTGCTAAAGGAACAGCGCTCCTCTACTTTAGTGTGGAATATGGGGCACAAAGGGCCTGTTTTAAGGCGTAGGAGCACCCGGCCTGGAAGGGCTTGAACCCAAATACTAATCTATTCTATCACTTCCAATTCTGGATTCAAAAGTTTTCGATGCTTCACTTTTCGTGCAGTGTGTACTGTTGCAAAAATTATTTACGACAGCAAGAAATATATAGGGTGAAATATATAGCAGTTGTCACTTGTACAGTAATTGGCATCTCTTAATTCTTGTGCACTATAAAAAGGAATCTGGTACTAATGGTAGCATTTCTGAATGATATATGCAGTCATGGATGTTTGGTCTTCCATGCGATGACCGAGTTGCTAGCTGGAAGTGCTTATTTAGTGTCACAGCCACTTCACATCAGAAGCTGCTAAAAGCATTAGCAAAGAAGGGCAATTTCTTATGGTATGATTTCAGCAAATTGCTGTCTAATTTATGAATTTGAATTTGTATGATACATGGCAGCTTTATGTAAGTCAAACACATATTTTCCTGAAGATTTACTCTATATGAACCGATGTAGATTTAGATGTATTAACCACAGCTGACAAACTATGGCAGAGTGTTGAAAAATGTAATGAAAAAAATACAAATTTCTAGTTGCTGGCACCCTATGCCAATAAAAGTATAAAACTGCTGTATGTTTTTAAGATAAGTTTTGCCTTTATATTTACCTTATTTGTGAACAAATCACCAGATTCTCATGTGGTTAGAATGAAATTTAACAGTAATTAACGTGTGGTGCCAAAGCACTACCAGGTGTACCAGCTACTGTCAATTCTATAGTCACATGCAGGTGTCCAAAATGTAGCCTAACATTTTCCTATTTTTATTTTTATCAACATGAACAGGATGAAAATGAGAAGGATCAGGAAGAAAGAGTGAAAAACATGGTTATTACCCTGCAGATTTACAGGCAGGTTTACAAGTGATTGGAGGCAGTATGGTCAAAAAAATGGCAGCAAAAATGTCCAGTATCCCAAAGCCCAACTTACAGTTTTAATTAAGTACACCCATATTTTCAAAACATTCTATGTGACCTTGGCTAGTACTCTGTGAAGAACTCTCAGTTACATATATTGCTCCCACAATAATTTTCCTCAGAGCAAGCTGGATGTCCAGCTGTCTGTTAAAAATTTTCTCACTGCAAATCAAAGGAAAACACCTTTTACAGATATGCCTGGAGATGAAGAGTTTTAAGCATTCCTTAGCCATCATCCTGAGTTGTCCAATTACAAGAGTGAAAAATTTAGCCTCATCCAGTGCCACATTTGGTGAGGAACATGTCAGAAAATGATAAACAAGCTACTCATTACTGTTGATTTTTTGCGCAACTGTTTAACAACATAATATTTTGGCTTCTTCAGTTCCAGGTTTAAGCAGGTTGAAAATGTCTTAAAAGAAAAAAGATCTTTGGCCACTCCTCAGGACCCAACAGGAATTTTCAGTGGTGATGATTCAGGCTTCCAGCATTACTTCCAATTTAGTGTGCCAAGGGGACAGAAATGTGTATGAAGTTGACACAGGCCATGCAAAGGCATCGTTAACAGCCATGTTCACCTTCTCTGACTCTGGACTGATGTGTCCATCCATAGTGATATACAGACACCAATGACTACCATCAGAAATGACAATGACAATTCTTAATGACAGGGGATTGGGACACAACTGTAATGGACAGATGACAGCAGAAGTTTTTTATGAATATACTAAACATGCTTCCACTCCACACCTTGGGAAACACTTCCCTGTTATCCTTTTTGCCACTGGACACTCAACCATGTAACATATTACCTGGAAGAACTCTGCTGTGAACTGAGCATTATCCTTATCTCTTTCTACTCAAATGCCACAAGCCTCTTCAAACCATCAGATGTTACACATTTCAAACAGAGAATGGGTTGGAAAACAATAGTCCTAGGGTGGCAGATGCAAAATTCAAACAAAATATTACACAAAGAATGGTTTTCCCCTGTCCTGATTCCTGGGTGGAGGACTGTAGAAATATGTTCTGGAAAGCTCAGCTACACATGGTTTTTGAGTTTGTGGCTTGTACCCATGGGATCCAGAACACGACGACTTCTAAAAATGCCGTGGAAAAAATTATTCTGAAATGCACCATCCATAAACCCTAGCAAGATAACATGCAAAACATTTGAATAGATTGTGGGAAATCAACTTGTAAAATAGGTAAAGATAAGATACAGAAAAAACTATGAAGAATCAGCAATCATCAGCCTGACTGAGGCACTGGAAGAAACACAGTCAGAAGACCTAAAACTGCCAGGTAGCAAGGTGTGCAATATGCAGAATCATCAAGAAACAGAGATAAGAACAAAGAGAAACAAAAAATCTTTGGTGATGTGCGAGAGATTATTCCAAGTACTCTGAATGAAAATCCTTGCACAAGTAAAGCCATAGCTGCAGAGTCCAGAAACAGGCTTAATGAAAAGACATTTCTCCACTCCAAGAAGTTTGTTGAAATGGTCAGACACACCAAAAAGAACGTTTAAAGAAATACAGAGAAAAGATGTAGTGCACTGAAAGCTTTACTCCAAGACGAACCACAGAAGAGAAAGAAGGGCTTGCTAAAGTGGACAGAATGATAGAATGAAAAGAGAAAAAAAATCTGAAAAAATGACATAGGAGGCAATTCCAGTATTGGAAAAAAGAATGAAAAAAGGGAATGTGTTTTAACTGCACTAAGAGTGTTAAACTGACAGAACTGGCATACTCATTATGCAACAAACTTTTTTCATAAGAAATGTGTTCCACATAATCATAAAATGCACAATACCTCAAGAAGTAGAAGATTCCTACTTCTGCCAAATGTTTTCAGTACCCAAGATAGTTCCTCTGACATGGCTCTGGATGATTCTGAATAGCCATAACATCCTTAATTATGTTATTCCAGTGAATACCAGTAACTGTATAACTTGGTAACAATAACTATACATGTAAGTTGCAACTATGTTTTTCAGTATTTTTATATAAAAACTTTTTCTTAATTAAACAAATGGTGAAGAAAAGGTCAAAAATATATTATTATTATCCTTCAAATGTCTTCACTTTAATTTCAAGTTTAAAATCAGTCATAACATCACAGTGGTATGTACAGCAATAAAAGAATGATGGAAGATGTCACAATGGTGCCAACAATTATACAGTTTACCCTACTTTACTTATGGTAGCAGAGGTCTGAAAATTCAGTGCTTCAGATATGATATTCAGTAGTGAAGGAATCATGACTTCTGAGCCATGACACTGTCACTAAGTCAGTGTTGTTACTGAAAAATGGTTTGTAGACAAGGATGAAATAACTTATATGCAACATAAACACTTGGCTCCCATATTCTAAACAACAGCACAAAAGTGCTTGTACAGTATGTAGTATCATCAAAGCACTGAAAATGTCAACACTGTTCAAGCAAACAAGACATACATGATTGGTGACCCTCTTGTAAAAACACCCAAGTTTACAAACGCTTACCCAGCTCCCACACACTTGGCTTTTTTCCGACGAATATACTTGTTCCACCATGGGGGATCCAACAGTATAAGATCATAGGGATGCACAAGAAGGTCCAACTTATATTCAATTTCCTTAACATCATAACCGAAAAATTTGCATTCTGCAGGAACCAGATAGCTCTCACCATTCACTTGAGTGATCAATCCCTGGTTTAAGTTGTTCTCACCATGTAGTCTTAACAATGGTGAAACTGGGTAATTGCAATAAAAGCTCTGGACCTTATCTTGGGCAGCTGCATTGCTGCTTTTCCGGTCATTCAAAGTTGGCACATAACAGTAATACCCGAGCTTCTTTGCCTCCTCAATTAATGCTGCAGCATGCTCTTTTACATACACAGCCTACAAAGAAGGAAGAAAAGCACAAAAACAAAATCTGCAAGTAAATAAATAAAATGAGCCCTGTACTTCACTTGTGATTTACAAATACTGATAAACTCACAAAGTTCTGCTTTCACATATTTGAATGGAACAACCCAATCTGATTCTTACATTACTGGAAAGTAAGATCAAATAATGAAATGGTGCCCCTGTGAAAACATTACCAGTACCCACTAACTGTTGATGGTTGGGTGGCCCATGAGCCGGTGTGGATGATTTAAAGAAGAAAAGCTCTTTCTTCTGCTAGAAATCGAGACAACATTCTTAAGGTGTCCAACTCCTAGCCTATGTCAATAAATGTCCATCAAGATGGAACTATACACAGTTTATTTTATCTGTAAACCACTCCACATGTTTCGGGTGGTTTCTCCACACACGATCAGGAGCCTTGTCACTATACTCGCTACGTTCTCCCCACTATTGGACCTATTATGTACACATATAAAAACAAATAATACTAAAGTGGCCCTGGTACGTTTTTACCAAAGAATCGCACGACCAATACAGGATATGTATTTACATCTTTCATGTCATTGTGTACTGATCCATTTATTCGTTTCTTCCGTCGCTTCCTTGCTGGTGAAGTTGCAGTATCTTTGCTGACGCATAATGGCCTAACAAACGGAGTGTTAATTTGAAACAAAGAGGAATCAAATGTGAATCGTCTATTTGGGGTCCCCTGAACTCTTTCGTATACATTTCGAATAAAATGATCATGTGAAATAATCCGTCCGTTAGTTAACGAGCAAAGGACACTCATATTAGGTCGCACCGTTCAACACCTCGGTTAATACTAGGTCACAGTAATGTCCAATGCCATCTTGCCAATCAGACTGTTCCTCTTGCTCGTTTAATGTCTATAGCCACTAGATAATCTGTGCTATAGCCTACAAACAACACTCACACTCACTCTTGCACTTTCCCGCAGCCATACTAACCACCATTGATCATCTAGCTAACCATCATACTAACTCTACCACAATTCAGTACCACCCGTTAATACTATTATTACCCTACACATCTGACACTCCGTGGAAACATAATGGTAGGGCGACGCAAATGGCGCTGTCGTGCGTTACTGTAACCGGCATCGCTCAGTAGCCTAGCCGTGGCAGCGATGACGAACGTTACACGACGGCTGAGCCCAGCTCAAGTAAAGAAACATCTCTTACCACCGGGATCGTAAACACCGTCAGTTCTTCAAGTAGCGTTGCTACAACACTCCATCTTAATACCCTGCTCATCGTATGTCAATATTTACAGGATCACCTATGTCAAATATCAGTACATTGCTTGAATAATATTTCGCACCATCTGCACCGCCAACCGACCACACCATCTCTTACACAACACTCCGTTTTAATCGTTGTCAACTTTTAAAATTATCTTAACTATTTTTAACTATTACTTTTAACCATATGTAATTCAAACACGAATACTGGCTTGTAAAATGAGTTCTCAACTCCCACAAAGCAAGGCATTTTTATATTTCTCTTTTATGTCTTACATTACAAGTGTTGGCCTGATGATGCCTTAAAATATCGAAACATGTCGCCTTATTAAACACTTACAAGCCTAATTGTGTCGACTATTTTCTAACGTAACCATTAGTCCAATGAAAACACAACGGTGATGTCTAACCTTAAAACACTAAATCAGCACCCTACACTGTGACTTATTTGTGTCACAAGTGGATTTCGCCTTGCATTGAAAATGTGAGGTAGGACATTAATAATTAGAATGAAACTTCGTTTTGTATTTTCTGACTACATTTTTACACTGGCCATGCCTCAGTACAGTGCATCTTAGGTGTAGGATTCCAATAAACGGCAAACGACTTATTTGTACTGCTAAGTGGGAGGATATAATGACGCTGCATGAAATGTATAAACATTACGTACTTTACCACCTGACGCACAATGTGATGCACTGACACCTGAACCCTAGTTGACAAAGAAAGATGAAAGTGAGCTTCGTTGTGTCACTTATAAGTAAATCATCATTCTTGTAACAGAAGATAAGGAAAACTGCACTGTGAATTTGACTCACACATAATATTATTAGCAATGGTGTTGCGCGTTTCCATAGTTGGTTTGGTGTTGCTCTCTTGTATAGCATACTCAACCGTGAAGGAGATTTGTATCATTCTAAACTGAAGTGTGGGTAGACTAGAAAGCAGATGTTGAACAACAATTGTGTTTGTCAAAGACGTTCAATGTTTCAGTGGTGTCACACGTTATCCTGACTTTGCTACAGTTCTTCACTGCAGACTTCTCAGTACAAGTAAGCACTTGGAATGCTGGAGAAATATCGTTGACAAGGCAAAAGTTTGACCTTCCTGAACACTGAATATAAAAACTGTACCAACATGAAACAAATACACTAGTGTCCTCTGGGATTATGATGAAAAATGATACTTCAGTGCAATAATTAATTTTCATTTATTCTTGTCGTTTAACTTGAAATCAGTACAATATCATACAATTTCTTTTAAGTACACGTGTTCTGCTACTTGAACTTGTATTTTGTAGTACATATTGTGTTGCTGTTTTGTGTGTTCAATGTTTTATAACACTGGGAAGTGCTACAAACTTATGTGTATTAGTGCTGTGTGTGCTGTGCACATAATATCACTATCAGGAATGAACTGTTTTTTTATGTTGTGGAACTTCCCACTGTAGTCAGAAACGGTTCTTACACCATCTACAGCAATAACAGTAGTACCGCAACTCGGAAACAACCCTTTTATATGCCTGAGCCGCGAGTCGGCAAGCACTGTACTCGTAGTCGCTCGCACCACCACGGTGACGAGCTCTTTCAACCGCGAAACACAGAGCGGCTAGTCAGGTGGTCGCGTCGTACAAAAGGTCAGGCATTCCGAACGCTTCGGCCGAAGGTTCAGACGACAACGAAACTGCTGCCTCATCCGAGGCAGCCATTACGCGAATGTCTCTTGAAGAAATTCCAGGGCTTCTGTGTTGCATGTCCTATGGCACCACTATAAATGCCAATGAGGCCAATAATATTGTTCCTTCCGCAGGCGAGCGACTATAAAAGAACCACACTTACATCTCAGCGGAAACTGATGAGCGTAATGGCTTCACATGATGGACAGGCATTACACCCCACAGGTATCTCAGTGCAGAAAAGGGGGAGAGTCTGATGATTGTCCTACGATCCGCTGACGGGGTTTTAAGCGGCGATCAGCCCACTGGGATCCCTTGATGGGAGCAAGGGTGTGAGTTTTCACACCTTCCGTCTCCCGGATGATGGGGTGTGCGTCTGCTCATTAAGAACCTTGGCAGACAAAAGCCTGAGGACGTCTTCCGGGGCGAATTGGATGCTCTAGGTTTTCGTTCCAAGGGGGTCTTTCAGCTTCGATCCGGGCAACATGACAAGGAAGCTTCGAAAGTCAATCCCCTAACCGCGAACATTATCGTGTCAGTAGCGCGGGGACATGAAGTGATGAAGATGTGTCTTCAGACTGAACTCTGCGCCCTTCGAGTCTCGGTAGAGACTATGTCGCCACAAAGAGCCCTTTGGAATGGAAGGGCAGCCAGAGTCTGGCATTATGGTGCGCTACTGCGGATGTACACCTCAGTGTGTTGCTTATGGTGGGACACCACTTGGGGGGGGGTACCCCAAAGCAGCAAATTAAGTGTTGCAGCTGTGGTGGAATTCACGGAGGCAACTAATGGCTTCTAAAGCGAGTGCCTGTTAAACGCAGCAAGTAGGCGCGCACACATCCTTCCTACCGTGTCGGAACCTCAAAAACCGTTGTCCACTTCGTAGTCTAGTGTGGCAGGAAGGATTACACGGACAACCCAGTTTAAAGGCTAATGCGTGGTCTGCTGGAAAGCCGACGGTATCCGCGGCAGAAATATGGAACTTGATCATTTCCTCGGTCATCAACGAGTCAACGTATGCCTCTACAGTGAGACGCAACTCAGGTCAGGCGAAGCCTTTTGGATGGCAATCCATGTTTGTCCCCACACTAGCCGGTTAACAGAGAGGGGCGGAAGAGTGATAGTAGTCCTCTGGGATATAGATCACTACCTGGTTGTCCCTTCACATCCTACCCATTTTCTCTCGAGGCTATATCTGATCTCGACAACTTCCCCCTTAAGCGCGTGTGTGGATCTGATTCGTCGGCTACTCACATATGTCCTTACCCCTTCTACATGTGCGGCTCGCGTGCGGGTTGACCTGAAAACACTTGCTCTTTTATGCATAAATATTGCAATGCAGCTTAGGAGGACTAACCGAGGAATTGCCTTGCGTCCTCCCTGCGGACGGAATTTGCGGCAGAAAGCTCGAACTGCAGCAATTCCTAAGCCAACACACCGTCTATATATGCCTCCTCAATAATACACTTCTTCCACCGTACAGACGGAATACCAGGTGAAGGCAATAGCGCTATACTAGAGCGACGTAGCTTAGTTCATCACGATATTCCTGTCCTTGAGATGACGCACTTGGAAGCAACTGCGTTAAATGTTACGTTGGCCGGCAGACCGGTGAAAATCATCGCATTATACTACTTCCCCTCTCGATCTGTGATCTAATTTGACCTACTAGTTTGTTCTGCAGTGGGCTACTTGTCCCAACGGCCAGTGACCTGATATCAAAACACGTGGACTCGAATTCTAAGCTGAACACAGGAAGGGGCGGAACTCATTATTATGCGAAGGAAAGCACATTTTCTTATTTGGTCGGACAAGGCGACCACAAATCCATACAACCCCTCTGCCACTCCTGGTTAACTATATATTGTAATAATAAAAGGCATTGCTTCTCCTGTGTACGTGGCCTCGTTTTCTGCACTGCTTTCCCACTACTTAACCGTACTTATCGCCACAAAAATGACCATCTTCCTTCCTGTACCGACCAGAACGCCCTGATATCAGCTAAGCTAACTGGTACAACTTCCAGGCCCACCTGGAAAATAGAATTCCATCCAACCCGCAATTACACAAAGAGGCGACAATAGACATGGTTTTGAGAAAATTTCAGGCGAAATTCTGGACGTTTACGCAACCTAGATTCCCCCGCGTGATGTTCCGCGGTCCCAAATAGTGACTTGTATTGAGGATAAAATTCACCAGAAAATGTTGCTATTCATGCAGTGATATATCACATGCACCCCGCTTTTAATGCTGAGGTTAACAGCTTGCAACGTTCTGTGACCCTTCAGCTGAACAACTGGAGGAACGGTCCGTTGAACGCGACAGTATTCTCCCATCATCTCGACGACCAATCACAGGTGAAGGCGGCTAAACGTCTGATGAGAGTTCCTAATCCCGACACCTCCCCTGGTCAAACCAAGGGGTATCGCACTCTAGAACTCGGAAGAAACTGAAGTAGTGGCTGGAGACACATTTTCATGCTATAAACGATCCCACGGAGCTGGCAGTTATTGAGGTGTTTGACAAGGTGAAGTGGGCTTACAATTTTACCCCTTCTAGTCAACTCAAGTTAACCAAGCCCGACAATGTTCAAGATGCCAAACGGTGTATTAGCTCGGTAGGACATCACGCACTTAAATTATACAGATTGGGACACTGAAATATTATCCTCAACGTGTGATATCCCTCTTAGTCGAGATATTCTACGCGGTTCTCCGCACTCCGCAGTTTCCACCTAAATGCAAGGACGACCGCATGAGCTCCATTCTTCGACCGGGAAAGCACCCGTCACTGCTTCCATCCTATAGTCCCGCAATATTATTGGACAGGTTTGGAAACTTATTTGCAATTATTTTCCTTGTCCAGAAACTTAAGTGAATTTAGCGAGTGTGGGCCAATGCGCGACGAGAAGGTTGAGGTCGGATCCAAGTATGACACGTTTCTATAGTTGTGCCGTTTCTTTGAAATGATATCCAGAAACGTTGGCGAGAAGAGGATGAAAGGCGTGGTATTGCTCCACGTGGCTAAATCCTTCGATAACGTATGGAACTATGGCCTCTTTAAATGCTAAGATTCATTACTATGACGCCCTATCTTGTTAAAGCATCTCATCCTCTATCCGAGGCCTGGCGTTGGAGGAGACATTCCAGATATCCACGGCGTGGCATGCTGGCTGGTGTGAAAAAGGCTATCGAATTTCCCGTCTCTTTTCTGTCTGTGTGTTAATGATATGCTTTTACCTGTGCACCATATCCAGGAACCCTTTACGCGGACGACACGGCCTACGTTGCAACGAAACTAAATCGGATTATACACGTCAGCTACGTGGAGGCACGAATCTGCGAAATAGAGCGGTAGGTGAGAGAATGAAGAGTTGTCATTAACGCCTTGAAGAGCACCGCAGTGTTCTGCGAGAGGGCTGGGCTGCGTTTCCTCATACCTCGACCAGTAGAGCCATTCGCTGAGCCAATCCAATGGTTCGACAAATCGTCTTATTGGGGGTTACGGGTAGTATGCGGCCAGGCTGGGCAAGAGAAAAATTCATTCAGCTGCCCCTACACAATCTATCGTTCTTTGAAGAAAACTAAACTACAACAACTTCTGAGTGTGTTTCCGAAATATTTATTCAAATCCCATGTATGTAATATATGGGATTTTTGCGCCAACTCCACAGCAAACGAGAATTTCACTCTTAATATATGAGTGGGAGGAATGAGAAGTAGTGTGAGAATTTTAACTGCTTCTAACGAATATTATGAATGTGATAAGAAACATATGAAATACTTCACAACATGATATTTATTTTAAAATCCTAATAATAATGTGTGTACGAAATCCCTGCATCACGTGTTAGAATTCAGTAGGCACTTCATACGAAGAACCTAGAACTACGAATAGAAAATAATTTTTTTGAAGAAAAACTGTAACAGACCGGTGTTTAATTAATGCCTTAATAATACGCCGTCTGGCAATTCCAGCAGCCACATATAAATATTTAGTACGTACCTAACGCAGAACGCAACGCAACGGGACGCGACGAAACCGACGCGAAGAGGACAAATTGGCAACGAAGCGTAATAGACGGAGTATGTTATCAGAATAGCCGAAGAGGTATAAACAGAACACACGTAGAACTGCGCACAACTAAGGCGGTACATATAAATTTTAAAATGTCATGTGGCCTCACAAAACAAAGGGTAAATGTAGTGCCTACGAGTGCGTCGTACATTCGCCGACTTTCGCAAAACAAAGACCTGTGGGAATGCCTGAGAGCGTCCAACGATTTTTACCAAATTGAAATAAATATAGAGGATATAAATGAACATTAAACATTAAGGCTTTCTCTATTTCTATATTGTAAAATACCTAACGCTACGTGTAGTTTCGAAAACATTTCCCTACTAATAAGCTGGTTTATGATCCACAAGAATCATAGAGCACAATGTACGTAGCTAAAGTAAAGGTCACGGAGCGGTATTAAATGTAATCTGAGGAGGGCACTGCTGCGCTACTTCATTAATCTTACGTCTGTTAGGTCGCGAAATGTTGGTAAGGAAGAAGGTGAAGTTCAATGTTCAATGTACAGAGGGCGTACCGAATTTCACCAAAACGGAACCTTAATAAAGATCGGTGCAGAACGAGTTGCTTGCGGTTCTCATAATCAAGTCGATTAACAACAGTAATTGGCTTTACCGTTTTAATTATGAAAATAATATTTGGAAAATTGAAATAATTTTATTGGAAATTTGTGATAAAATTTATTAGTAAAATTCAAATTGCTGTATTAATTTTAATGGCGCCATGAAAACTTAATTCCAATGTAGGTAAAAGCATTTGCACGAGGGGCCAAAATGGCCATGAACTCTTCAACCCAACACTCGTATTTCTGGTATCCTACAAATTTATCTCTATCATAATAAAAATTATGTTTCGAATATTAAAGTGAATTTAATGGAACATTGTAAATGTTAAATCATAATACTATTATTACAATTACCTTGACAGTTATATTGGCCTGAGTAGTGCACAGTTCTACGGACGCACTGGTTATACCTCTTCGACTATCCTGACAGCCTAATCCATTTCGATCGCTCTGCTTCCCTCTGGACGCGTCCTTTCGCGTCGCTGTTGTCGTGAGGACTGAGCGTCCTTTTGTTGGTTCACTCTCGTCGCGTCGCGTTGTCTGCGAGAAACGCATTAAATACATGACATGTCAGGTAGCTATTGGCCAGACGCCTTAAGCGTCACTCACAGTGCAACCCGAGCCGAGCCGATCAGAACCGAACGGATCCGCACCACCTGAGCTGTGCGCAGGTCTATGGACGCGCCGGTTATATCTCTTCGCCTATCCTGATAGCCTAATCCATTTCGATCACTCCGCGTCGCTCTCGACACGTCCTGTCCCGTCGCTGTTTTCGTGAGGACTGAGCGTCCTTTTGTTGGTTCACTCTCGTCGCGTCGCGTTGTCTGCGAGAAACACATTAAAAATATGACGTGCCAGGCAGCTATTGGCCATACGCCTTAGGTGTCACTCATACTGCAACCCGAGCCGAGCCGATCAGAACCGAACGGATCCGGACCACCTGAGCTGTGCGCAGGTCTACGGACGCGCCGGTTATACCTCTTCGCCTATCCTGACAGCCTAATCCATTTCGATCGCTCCGCATCGCTCTCGACGCGTCCTGTCGCGTCGCTGTTTTCGTGAGGACTGAGCGTCCCTTTTGTCGGATTACTCTCGTTGCGTCACGTTCTCTGCGAGGTACGCATTAAATACATGACGTGTCGTGCACAGATTGGCCGGACGTCTTAAGCCTTATTCTCACTGCAAGCCGAACAAAGCCGAACAAATCCGAACCGAAATGATTCAACTTGGTAAACAAGCCTTCGTTATGAAATGGAGGCTTTCACAGTGATCGCCGAACCGAACCGAACCGGGCTGAGATTAATCGAGGGTGTTCACTGGCTGATGTTTTGTTAGTCATAATATTTTAATAAAACAGAACTGCTGAATTTTTTTTATAGGAAAATGAGTTTCCTACGCGTCCGTTGGTACTAGCATCTCAGAGTAGTTGGAGAGGTTAAACGAAGCAAAAGCTGTTTTCTTTGATGTAAATTTTAAAAGCGTTTACGTTGTGCAGGTATTTCACAGACTTGATAGCATTGAATACTTCAAATATACCAGCCTGAAAACATATCCAAATTTGTGTATGATTTTTCGTATATTTCTAGAGTATATTAGTTTTTGTAAATTTCAGCGGAAATATAATAATAATTTCTTGGCTGCTAGAAGCTGCGTAGATAGATACTTTAATTTTTCTGTGTACGGCACCCCTAATTTTCTTTTATTATATGCCTTCCTGACCTTTGATTTTAATCGCTTTATCTCTTTGTTGTAATACTCGGGATCCGAATTTTTTC
>Ga0123354_10001708_pt1 | contig 27510 bp, 11 predicted proteins | sample TergutLab28metaG_2_FD_97872 | JGI IMG/M metagenome (GOLD analysis project Ga0123354, IMG submission 97872) | Labiotermes labralis P4 segment gut microbial communities from Petit-Saut dam, French Guiana - Lab288 P4 | ecosystem: Host-associated > Arthropoda: Insects > Digestive system > Gut ... | reverse complement strand
CACACTCACACTCACACACACTCACACTCACACTCACATACGGTTGCGGTTATTAAATGAGCAACTACATTCCAAACTGTGCGGTACTGGTGACATTACGTATCTAATGTATCTACTTGTAGGCTATTAAGAAATTGCCGTAGCTCTGGCGGTTAACCTGGGTTCGATCGTGGGCGGAGTCGTGTAGGATTTGTAGCGGACGAAGTGGCACAGGAACAGGAGCTTCTCTCCGAATTAGGTTCAGTCAATCCTCGATATAGCGCCGCCGATTGTTCACCGCACTTTGTGGCGTTTTATCGAAGGTGGCGGTAAATCGAAGTCCTGAAACGTCTGTAAACTCGGGAAAGTAATTTAAAATAATTTAAATATGTTACAAGTAAGGACATAACTGGAACATTTAGTGCATTAGTAGTGTATAGTACCTGATTTTAAGGTATGGTACCCCCTATTTGCTTGTAGAATACATAGTAAAATAAATATAATTCCTAAATGCACAAGTTTATTTTAGCGCCAGTGTTAGCCGGAACACGTAGCTGTACATATCAGAAGTATACAAAACTCAGTTATATATCCGTAGCCTTATACACACACACAAATATATATATATATATATATATATGCAAAAGTTTAATGGACGAGATCTCGGCCGGGCGTAAGATATATATATGACTGTTTTACATGGAAAATATTTTATAATATAAAAAGTACCAAAAAAATTGTTAGTAATTAGATTATGCATTTTTAAAAACAAAAGTTAAAAACAAAACGCAAGTTGCTTTATGACGTTTATTTTTAAAATTTATAACCCTTTATTAATAATTTTTATAATAAAAGTTAAAAAAACTCGTAAGTTTTTCTACAAATTCCATTTTTAAAATTGTATGACGTATAAACTCATTTAATACCCTTACACTACTTTCCATACTGTATGTTGTGTCGCCAGGCGGTGGCACAGTGGTTAAGGTGCTGTGCTACAAACTGGAAGGCGCTGGTTCGATCCCAGCTGGTGTCAGTGGATTTTTCGTTGACATAAAATCCTTCCAGTCGCACTATGGCCCTGGGGTCGACTCAGCCTCTAGCAGAAATGAGTACCAGGATTATTTCCTGGGGGTAAAAGAGGTCGGTGCGTAAGGCTGACAACCTACGTTTATGTTGTGTCGCCAGGGTCCAAACCTTACTACACTGGAATGGTCCTGGAACGTCGAAATCCGCGACTGTAAGGGAGGGGAATCGGTTACTCGAACTCGGAGTCCGGGGATCTGATACGGTAGCGTGCCACCATCTCTCGTACAGGTAATAATAAGTATTGTAGGAACTGCGAGAAATCAGTCCTTAAATTTGCCTCTGTTATGAATCTCGGGTCATTAGGTTTCAGCGACAGGAGAGAGCAACCAAATATAAATTAATTCCAAAAAATAATATATTACAAAATGTAATTACAATAGTAAAAATAGGAGGGAGGAGGATCGAGGTATCTGCAGCTCTAGACTATCGAAACAACTACAAGTCTTGGTCAACTCGAGGGTAAACCATCCTACTTTGCCGGTGCAAGAAGAAGGTGCAGACTATCAGCACGGTGACAGTCCTCGTGGCTGTGAGGTCTCTTCAAAATACGCACTCAGCAATACCCCTGCAAGTGTTTTCTGAGAGACTCCTGTCTTCTCCCTCTACCCGTACCTCTATCTTACTGTCTGTCCGTCCGTCTGTTCCTCTAGACGTCTGAACGTCTGTCAGGCTGTTTGGACTGAACCTGGACCGATATTTTTCAAGAATAAACCCTAACCTTTCATACATCAATTATTTTTTGTTTTTCTACCGTACTTTGTCATTTCCGCAGTGGCACAGTTGGTTGAGGCACTGTGCTACAAGCCAGAAGGTAGCGGGTTCGATTCCCGATATTTCATTGTCATAATCCTACAGACCGCACTGTGGCCCTGGGTTTGACTCAGCCTAGAACAGAAATGATTACAAGGAATATTTTCTGGGGGTAAAGGCGGCCGGTGCTTATGGGCTGACAACCTTACCAACTTCATGTGCCGATTGTCTTGAAATATGGGAGCCTTAACCTCCTGGAACCCTTCGGGCCTGACCAGGACTGTAAAGGGATTGCTTTATCTTTACTTGTCACTTCGGTTTGTTGTGTCCAAATGAAATAATATCGGTCCGTATTGATAGTGCACCATTCTGTTTGTCTGACCTCGGTCTAGGTGTGTGGTCTTCCTTCCTCTGGTAGTCATCAGAGCCTTGCATTTCAATTACATCACAACAAACGATGTCCAATTTGCTACAGTGTGTGGAAGTCCAATGCATAATCTTGCATCATGCCTCCAATATCAACTTAATTTTCCAAAACAAATTCTAAAAATCTTATACATCTGTTCTCAGATTTCACGTATTTACACTGTACAATATTTTCCTTGTATGCTATTTTTGTATACCGTATTTAAGGCCGATACCTCGTCCATTAACCTTTCATCAATGCATATAAGGCTAGAGATATATAACTCCCCGTTTTGCACTTCTGATATTTGCAGCCTGAATCTATTTTATGTAACCGAAGTACTAGCATGTAGCTGCTATTACTTTCGCTATAATGAAGTTGTGCATAGAAGAGTTTTGTTTCTTTATTATGTGTAGTACCTAGATGTCATTGTCGGCCCTACCTTATTAGCTTCATCTGTTAGCATACCATTAATATTTAATTGACAGAAACATATTGCTAATTATTTTGTCCAGTTTCTTTCACTTTTTGTGTTAGCGCTTGCTAGATTGTTCCATTTATTCCATTCACTGTCGCTGACACAGCATCGAATGATGAGAGTTTGCCCTAATAAACAAATGTGGCTGGCTCTATTCTGCAGAAAAGCTACAGGAAACTGGTGTGTATAAGCACAGACATCTTTCTTCTTAATACGGCAGTTTTGCCCATATTTCGATAGTAGAGACCGGACGATTAAAGCCAGTACTGTAATGTTAGTTGACTCAGCAGCTACGACATCGCCTCCGCCAACAAGGATATTGAAATTCCGCGGACCGTCGTGTGACAGTCTGGGATTGGTAACTTGAAACTCGCAGGACTGGGACAGAGGTTCAAAGAAGAGGGAAAGGACGCCGAGATTAAGAGGTCAGTACCTGTTTTAAAGCATAGCAAGTCAATGACAAATACATGCCCCAAATACTCTGGCTGCTAGAACATCTACAATGCGCTGGTAGTAGTACCCTCTCACCATGCAGAAATCCTAATCCAAACAATCCGCCTTCCTTAAATACCGTCTAACCTGGCGCTATATAGACATTATTTATTTCGTATGGGCATTTGTGTCACCAGTCTTTGGCTGATGGCGGCTAGTGGGGGTGGTGCTATATCGAGTGTTCCCAATGTTAAAGTAATAGTACATTTCTTTTCTCAGACTTCTGTGGGCGCTAAGCGAGGCTGGCGCTGTATCAGGGACACTATACCAGGAGTTGACCGTCTTTCGGGTTTTCCTTGTTGCTGTCGTTCTAACAATAATCCATTTCCAAATTTCATTCTGTCATGTATGCCATGTAATCTTGGAACTCGACAACGTCCTTAAGCCAGACGCCTCTATGTCTCTGGAATTCGTATTTCGGCCGTTTGTACAACGTGTTCAGTACGGCATGTGTGGACTGCTACTTATATTGAAAGTTGTGCAGTTATAAAGACAGCCTGAAAATGGACAAAACGTATTCCTCTATCGATCTGGCCGAAGGGATCTCTGACGGAACGAACTCAACCAAAGTACGTGACTTGAACTGCCTGCGGGCTGACCTGACGTGGATTTGGAGACGGGATCAGGTGAAGCTCAGGTACGAGGTGCAGATTGGTGAATCTTTCTCATAAAGTCCTTCTTTGCAAAATGTTACAGATGGACAGACCTGAACTTACTACTACCATATTACTACTACTACTACTACTAATAATAATAATAATAATAACACTCTACATGTTGTGGTTCAGGAGTCCTCACAGGCCATAAGGATGTGTTGTGTTGTCGATACTACTGTAACTAACCTCTTCTCCCTAGTAGGCTCCAGGCCTTGCTTGGTTGTCATATGTCATACGCTCAGCATGCAGTAATCCATACAGGTTAATGATTGTGTTCTACTCCCCATACTAATGCAGTGGTCTATTTTCCCCGTATTCTGTAGGCCTGGCGTGGTCAGTTCATGTTACGTGCTGTACTTTCCAGTAATCCGCATACGCGGACATGTCCGAACGTCCCAATCGATTTCATCGCACTCGTGCTTCGTTGTCGGTAGGTCCCAGGCCTAGTTGTCCCCAAGGAGACCGGATATCCTGCGTATATCCTGCTTTTTTCCGAGTTTTCTTTGTTACTACAGGCAAATAATAGTATAGGACAGCAGTCTTCGTTTGTTACATCCATTTGTGCACGTACTATATGAGGCAGATATAATGGCGTTTTGGTATAACCCAAATCCTTTTATTGATGTAAGATGAAGAACAATTTGTCTACACGTTTCGACTGATGGCCGATAATAATTGGCCTGATAGTAGTTTCTAATTTAAGCTGAAACATGTAACAAAGTTCTTCTTCTTATTCTTTTCTTCTTCTTCTTCTTCTTCTTCTTCTTACAACAGTAAACTGAGTTGTGCTACACTGATATGCCAAATTTGGCATTCAAAGGACCGTGCATCGTGATATGTTCTTATAATAAAAGCCAAAGAGATGCACTGTTTCTCAACTTTATTTGGTAAAGATCTCAACATGTTTCGGACAGATTTACTGTCCATCATGAGGAGTCTTAATAGTGTATTCACAGCAATAGGTATTTGTCATACTAGTTATGTTGCTTGCTTGCTAGTATGACTAGTGTGACAAATACCTATTGCTGTGAATACAGTATTAAGACTCTTTATGATGAACAGTGAATCTGTCCGAAACATGTAGAGATCTTTAGCAAATAAAGTTGAGGAATAGTGCATCTTGTTGGCTTTTATTATAAGAACTGGTATGCAATTCCATCTAGCTCATATACTACATCAAAATTAAATCCTCCGATTTCTTCTCCATTTTCCGGTGCAATATTTACTGATGGTCACAGCATTTAACATTATGTTTCTTGTCCAGAGCCGTAACTTCGTCGATAAATAGCATGCATTGCTGTACTGTGTATTTAAATGTAAAACCGTTGGCATACTCTTTATAACACGTACAGAACTGGTCGCCGTGCCAGCTTCAGAATTTTAGTGATACAAGCCCCACTAGTTTGAATGAAATTTGTTTAGGAACACAGACGTTCGAAAGGAATTGAACACAAAATTCTTGTCAGGACGTCGAACGGAAATATACCTAGACCTAGACTTAGACGGAAGGATAGTACGTTGAATCTTAGACAGACTGGGGTATGCGAGAGTGAACTACATTTATCTAACGCACAGCAAAGGCAAACGGTGAACTCTAATAAGCATGGTATTGCCAGTCTTGATTAGGTTAAGGAATGTTAGCCTTTCTTTTGTAAGGATTTGTCAGTTAGCTAATAGGTGCGAGATCTGAGGTTCTTCAGACGATGTTGTTGAAGATTCCAGTCTTCTGTGATGTTGGCATTGAAGATTATGCTATGGCACTGGATCTTTAGAAATGTCCTAAATATTTACTTAAAAATGCAACGTAATATTACAGAAGGTATGGATATTTAAATAACTGGATTTTTAAAAATCTGAAAACTTGATCGTGATATTCCTTTTTTTTTTTTGTGGCACTTAAAACAACACTAAAATGTCAGCAATAATTTTGTACTTTAACGTGACCCATACCCGTTTCGTTTATAAAACACAAATGAGTTTTTCTGTCATTTAGCACGACATTACGTTCAGTAAGAATGAGGGTACGTATTTTAGCTAAAATGATTGCCCATCTTGAGTCCTAATTACACTAATGCAAAGGGAGGTACATTTTATCTTGTAAAGATTTAGATTTTAAACCTGAAGTACGCTTGTAAAATGTACCCTCTTTTGTATTCTTGTAATTACGTCTGATGATGGTTAATCATTTTTAGCCGAAACAACATTACAACCCAACAGCTAAACGCGGAATTAACAAGAATAGTACCGAAATACAAGGACGACAGCTCATACCTGACGCGTTAATGCCACAGAGTCATAACAGTTTTAATTGTAATAAGTAAATATTTTATGTAAGCATAGCAATCACACATAACAAGGTTTTAAAGTTTTAAAGTTATTCAGACGAATAGTTTAAAAACAAAAACATATGTATTGTGAACATGAGGTGGTTGTGAACGTTTGGGATCCCATAACGTGTTTTAATAGCTCTATGTATTGGATCTACGTTTTTTAGAGAGGGCCTGATGATGATTCCACGTGAATCGAAACAGGTCGCCCAAGTTTATTAGTTAATAAATAACATACCATATGGTTGTTGTGTTTGAATATTTTTGCTAATTAGTAATATTTAATTTTATTTTTACTGAATGTAACGTGGCGTTAACCGATTTGTATGAAACGTCGTGTTAGTATCAAAAGCTCCTTTGAGAATACGTGCCAAAAATTTCTGTATTGCCACTACGTGTAGTTGGCAAATATTTTGCAAATTCCTCACGATTGATTTGAATGCATCTTGACAGACGCAATTTCTACATTATTCTCTGGCGATTTGTTGAGAATAATATAATGCAGATATTTTGCTTCCAGGTTTTACACAGTATAATAAACTCTGCGCTACAGTGACTGTGTATCTTTCAATTAGACTTTCTGTGCTTGGAGTAATACAAGTGTCAGCCGGTAATCGTGTAATTCTACAACGCAGGAGACAGCGTGGTCTGCAAATAATTACAGGTCTTTTTGTGTACAGCTGTAGCAATGCACTAACAGTGAAGGTTTGTGTTTGTCATAAAGCGCCTCGTTCTGTTGAATGGGTTAATTCTTAGTACCCCTGATTCGACTGCTCTTGACTCATTTCATGGTTGGCGTGGTATGTGGGTCGTCACGAGTTTACAGCTCTTCATCACGCTGAATAGATGCGGTACGCAACGAAGAAATACGCAAGAGACTTCAGATGCATTCTATCGCTCGTGTTATGTCTGGATACCCGGGTTGTATGCTGAGAAATTTTTCTGTCTTTTCTTGTGTATCTGAGATGCTAGATGATATTAATCTGAACGTTCGAAATTCAATTTTAAGCCCGTATTCCATCACTAACTTTATCAAAGTTGTTTTTTTTCATGTTGACGTAATATAACTGAATAAACATGCCTAAGAATGGTTGATTACGTAAATCAACAAGAAAGGAAATATGCACAAAACGTTGGTTTTTAACATTTTCGTTTAACCATTTTCGGACTGGCATTCATCTGAATTATACAAAAACTTCCGACCATAATTCCAAATATGTTTGTGTTTAAATGACAAGTTTTTTTATCAGTGCTGTGTCAAGCGGGAAAGTAATTGAAAATTTCGAATTCTCTCCACCGGCAGTCTATACCCCCTTGTTGAATAATACAACATTCGTACACTTTCCTTATTTTTTCCAACCGCAGGGATTTTCTCGTTCCCATTATATACACTGTTCATTGTCAAAGAGCGCACATTTTTTCTTCTATTTATATCGTTGGACAAATTGTAAAGTTCATAGCGGTTAAGTGTTAGTGATGCCCGTTGAGAACGTTTTACTGGCTTCAGAAATCAGTCCGCAGAGACAAGTAAGGACTTACCGACTTTTCGTTAGACACATTTGCCTTCTTCTGAGAGAGTGAGTGTGGGAGTTATCGGAAAGAAGGTATGTGGAACTTGTATGGTTGGTGACACGTTGGATGTTAGGCTGAAAGGTTTTCATTGCCGGTATGGTCGTGATGAAGAGAAAAAGTCAACCTCTAGTTAGCAGCTTTGCTGTGTTAAATTTCCTAACTCGTTTTTTATGTCTATTCCATTGGTTCGTAATTTGTTTGAGACATGATTTCATATACATAGATGAGATTATAATGTGTTTGACTTGAATAAGAAAACTAATGTAGTTTATGTCAGAAATACTTATGTTAAGCCGGCGAAACATTTGTCATAACAAAATAGAGAAACAAGAGTGAAACATTGTCTTCTGTTATCATTTCCTACTCACTACTCCACAGACTGGAAAGGCAGACGATAAAACTCATCAGTACACAGAACCCCTCTTGCTGGTGTTCTTATACTGTAATGAAAACCATACAAAAGTATGAAAAACTTTGTTTCCACTTGTCGATAATCCAGATTCACTTCAACGCAACGTTTTTCACCGATGTCTTCTGTTTATTAAGAATCTGGACCCCTTATAAACGTTTACGATATCTGCTAAATTCTATTCGAAAACAAATCGTCAGGGAGAGAATTAAGTTGTCTTTTCCGGGAAACGTAACGCCATTCTTATCGAACATGCTTTATAAGGACACAAATGTCACAGTTTTTAATCCGTAGGAAGGAAATTCTTGTGGAGCCTAATTCAGTCCCTAAGAGACTGGTGAAGACATGTAGAAAGATATTCACGTATAGCGCAACATTGAGGCGCGTTCGTGCATCCATTGTTGTCCTGGAAAAGCAATAAATGATACATATTCTGAATGTGCCTTTGTATCCAGCATGCAATGCGCTTGCGCCGTATTGTCTTCTTTGGTCTATCCGACTGTACTACATTTTCCACATTATCTCATGAAAGGCACGATTTTCGAAAGAGGTTATTGAACGTAAAATGTTTGTTCTGATTTTCTCCACAAATTTTGTCTGCAACATCTTCCACTCCAAGAAGAAATGGGCGAGATGTGATCAAAACTGTCTGCTGGCCTTAATGTAAAGTACCCGTTATTCTTGTCATTTTAACGAAAGAAGTTGAATGTCCTGAACACTTAGAAAAATACTGAAAATCTGTCAACTGGGAGTCGAGCTGTTCCATGCGGACGGACTGATAGACAGAAATACACGAGGAAGCTAATAGTCGCTTTTTACAATTTTGCGAATGCGCTTAAGAACTGTTAAAGAAGCAAACTTTTGGACCAGTTGCGCTTCTTTTATCTTCCTAAGAACTGCCCTCCTGCATTTCATTACCATTTGTCATTATCAATTTGTCTTCGCAGTCATCTTTAATATATCGTTAGACGTAGACGTCAAGTTCAGCAAGATGTATAATACACCTGCATGGCGCTTCTGCAACACCTGAAACCATTGCCTATAAACCAACGAAACTGTTATCTCAACTAAGCGAACGTGTAGGGTGTGTAATGAGCAATAAGTGAGAAATAAGCTAAGGGTGGTTAGTCTAATTAATGAAAATTGATGCCGTAACCCTCTTATCTCTCTCTGTCTCTCTCTAACTTTGTGTAGTTATAGGGGTTCTGTGGAGTCGGAGTTAAAATATAAACCACAGTTGAAAGTGCATTTCATTCGCTTGTTCTTCTTTGACTTTGCCAACGGAAAAGTGAGTTCAATTTTGGCGTTCTTTGTATAATCTGGTTGTTTGTAGAAACCGTAAATAAAAACTTGGCGTGTTTGAACTTGAGTCTGACATGAAGTGCCCTCTGTTACTTTCGACTGCGACCTTAAGCAGTTGCAGTAAGGACATATATTGGACTTCACAATTTGTAAATATCGCGGAAGATTCATTTACAGTAAAAAAATGGTATACTAAACTATTAAAGTAGAGGGACTTTGATCTTGATAAAATGAAAATCAAGAGGGGACGGAAGTAAAAAGAAACAATAAAGAAAGAATGAAAAGGAGTAGATATAAAGTGACAGGATTCCTAAGCGATAAGGGCATTAGAAAGAGATTGCCTACCGTAAATTGTCCAACTGATAGGACCAAATTTAAAAAGTATATTCTGGTAAACAAATGTGAAATGTAGTGTACCAATTCATATTTGCATCTTAGACGCGTGCGCAAATACCTTCTGAAAAGGAATGACATATGCAATAAAGAACACATCTCTTGCGGTATATCCAAATTCATACCACCACATTAATGTCCGTTATGAAACTTCGTGGTCTGTATTTATTATTTAGTACGAGCTGAAGACTGATGACAGCAGTCTGTCCTGTACACAACCACATCAGACTCTTGGAAACTAATTTTTGAAACTTTTTTTTTGTATAAAGATTTTTCTCTAATACTCGCCATGGACCTAAATAACACAAGTCACAATGACCACTACTAGCATATATAGTGCTCGTCATTTGTAGAACTTGAGTAGTGATATGTAGTGATGTGTAGTGATGTGTAGTGATGTGTAGTTGTTTAGTTATTTAAGGCGATTTCTATGAATATGCCTCGTTCCAGACTACATCTTAAATTTTGTTAAACAGCTGTAAGAAAATGGGCACGAAGAGGAAATATTAAGGCTTTCATTACGTCATTTTTGTGTCTTTCCTGTTTCATGTCAGCATTAAATGTTTGAACAAAGGCTGGTGTATATCTTTCTACCAAAGGAATTCCGTATACGTCATTTAGCGACATGAACCAAGGTACGGCGTTGCTTAACTAAGTGGTAACATGACTAATGGCCCCGATGTGTTAACATTTAGAGGCAACTAAACACTTTGGAGCTGGATAGAGAATTGAAAATAGCGACTAGGTTTAGGAGCTGGACAGCCCAGGAACTGGGATACAGTTCCTCCGAAGGAGGCAACTAATCTTCTCTTGTATCACACTGGTATCTGGTACCCACACATCTTCTTCTTCAGGGTGTGCCTGGTGTTCTGTACCTGGATTATAGCATCCGGTGCATAAAGCTGAAAATTCGCGTCGATCTTAGGTCAAGACGCTTATTTCTGTCAGTTTGATTGTGAGTTTTCCATGATTACAAGGTATGTACGATGCATTGCATTTGCCTTAGTTTTTACGCAAGAATCTTCTGTGTTTATTTTATTTTGTCTTTTTGACAAAGTTTTCCGTACCGCAGACTGCACGTATAGCAGAAAATGGTAGGACGATCTGTGAATTATGGGGAATGGAAGCGTCAATGTGTATCTCAGGTAGTATTGCGGCATCGAATGGAGGAAATAAGCCGGTTCTCATCTGTGATTCCAACCGGACAGCTCCGGAAGAACTTCGTGTTAGAACAATTACTGCTTCAGCCAACTTCATGGATGCATTGGTTAAAATTTGTTGTCCAAGTTACGTATAGAGTAGGGGTGACCAGCTTTATGAGCTTCGGAATCCTCACTTTAGGAGGCAACTTAGGCAAAAGACATGTCTAAATTCGTCAACTCAAACGTACGATAGCAACACACATCACAGCCTGAGAGAACGTTTTCTGTTAGCGACGTAAGGAAATAACCGCTTTTGGTAGAATTCCTTAAAGTCGCTACTGGTCTGTTACAGAATGCTGGTTACCAAAAATTTCAGTTTTTTTTTGTAGGCTATTTGTGCAGCCGCATTGTGTTAACGCCAAGGATATACGACTAGTGTTGTGTACAAGAATGTGTTTCGTTTTCTCGAAGAATTTATTCGAATGTTCTAAAGAAGTTTAAATATATTGTGAGAGAGAGCAAACGTCTGTACTGAAATTGGTTGCATGAATTGGAGGGGGCCTGTTGCGGCATGAAAGCATTTGTTTTAAATTTTGTTAACTCTTTTGACAGTTTGTTTTCAGATACTTGTTCTTCTTGCTAATTGAAAACAAGTAAACACAATTATGGCCGCTGCATGCTGGCCGTAGTGCACCACTTTCGATTGAAAATGATTTGAAAACAGTGACAGTGTAAACAAATACACCACCAACCAATATTTATTTTTACTCTCTTCAATTTTTAAACATGTGGTTAAAAGTTTATACTCTTTTTTTAAAAAAAAGTTGCGCGACTATCAAGTGTTTTCAAAATAAAGGAAAATATTGACAAAAATTATGGGTTGTATGTCGACTTCTCTGTCTGCCACAGCAGATAATGAGGGAAGCAAATAATATCTGAAAAGCTTGAAAATAAGCCGACAACGAAAATGTACACTGACCCTTTGAAACGTGCTAGTTACTATGTGCACCAACTGTTTTAATAGTCTAGATGTTAGGGTCTTGGAGTTTGTATGATTTGGAGAAAAAACAGTGATTATTTGCCGGAACAGCATTAACCACTAAATCTTGGAAATGCAGATGGAGTGTTTTCTGTGGGAACATGAACTGAATTTTTGTGCATCACTTATGTAAGATATGCTTGAAAATTTTCACATTTTTTTTTTTAGCGTCGGAAGTACTAAAGTGCCTACACCTTAATTTTAGGATACGTTGCTGCACATGTGTTTCAGGAAAACCTAGCCCTGTTTTACTGGTACTTGACGAGCCCTTCATACACTCCCACTCGTGCTAGATAAGCCATTATAACACTCTCATTAGTTGTTTAGGAGCTACCGACACATTTACGCAGGTAGCCGACGAACTCATCGCTCACTTGCTCTGATTGTTGTTGCCGTTGTCTTTTTGCTTTGGTGAGTGAATAGCCCTGTGACAAGAAATCAGTAGCAAGTCTAAGTGAGACAGTACCTGACCAACAGTTCCACTTAAATTGGTCGTTTATGAGCCCCATCGAATGGGACAGGAACTGCCCAACTGCGCCACGTAAAATGGTACTCTTAATTGCGGAACCCCTGGTTCACTTTCGCTGATTGTTGATGGACTCCTAATCCATTTGCATCTGTAGTTGTGGACTCCGTGATAGGAACAGGCTACTGTGGATTCTGTTTGTGAATGTCTTATTAGATTTTGGATAAAGCATATCTTTTTTATTTCAGCAGACACGAGTCTTATTTCCCGAACCTACCTCACAAAGATGAGTTTATTTTAGTTTACGTACAATTCACTTTACCTAACATTCACCATTTCATAGAGGAATTTGGGTTTTGTGTCTGTACCTTCAGCGCAGTTTGTTGAGGCACTGCGTTACAAGTCGGAAGGTCGCGGCTTCGATTCCCGATGGAAATTCTCATTGACATAATCCTTCCGGCCCTCAACCTTCAACAGAAATGAGTACCAGAAATACTTCCTGGGGGTGGGGGGGGGGAGGTTAAATGTGGCCGGTACTTAGGGGTGACAACCTTAAACATTCATGTGCCGATTGTCTTGAGATCTGGGTGCCTCTAACCCCTGGAACCCTCACAGCCTGTCCAGGCCTGTGCAGGAATTGCTTTACCTTTACTTCTAGCTTTTAACTTATCAATTCCTAGATTATACTGTGCTTACTTTCAATACACACAATATACAAATAAGGTTGACTGTTTACTATTCTGCAAATGACGGATAAGTTCGTTTCGCTGTTATATAGAGGCGCGTGAATAATAAAGTTGTTAACAACACAAATAAATCTGTTATTACTAATTTAAGCTACCGACACAAATTATAGACATTGCCAAAAATATTTTGTTGCCATTACAAAAAAATGTTCAAATTTATCAGAACCCCAGTTCACTTTCATCCAAGTTAATGATATCGTCTAATTAGACAAAATACTTTATGATCCCTTCGTTTCAACGCGTACAACAAAACAAGTAACCCGTTTTCGTTAATTGAATTGAATGTAGAAATATACGCGAATAAATTCTAAAAAACGCAAGGAAAGTACAACGTGGAAGAGCAGAGTAAAACTGTAGTTACTTTAATTTATTGTTTTTGAAACGCGTCGTTCGTAGAACAATCAAAGTTGTTAGGAACTTCGTCCTTCGCCATGTTTAGGAAGCATACAAAGTTTATAAAGTGTGTGTACAAATGACCCTCTGTATCGATCCTACCGGCGTAATTGAAAATAATAATTTAATGAAAATTGAAAACAGAAGTGTTAACTTTGTGTTCATGTTCTCTAGATGCATTGTGTGTATGTTCCATCACTCCAGCTAGTACGTGCTATCCGAGTAAAACATTTCAATTCAATTTCTCTTAATATTTACATCTCACTCTTCCTAGACGATGAATTATCATTTTAAGAGGGTCTAACGGAATAAATACGATTTCCTTCTTTACAGAAATGGTGACGTTATGCAGCCATATTTTGAAATTACGCAGTGTTTTCCATTTTTATTTTTCCGTAGGGGTAATTCCAGTAATCAAATTAATTACGGATGTGATATGCACAGGGTAAAGTAGAAAACACTTGAGCCATAGAGTATGGTGTTGGGGGTTAGTGTAGAGATGTTCTAAACCACAGCTTGAATGAACTGTCGAAGGAAAATAATGATTTTCTAACCGAAAAGATATTAGTGCAGGTTTAATAGGTGTGTCGTAAGTTATGTTTGTAGATACAGCATACAACATTGTAATGCTTTATACTTCTAGTTGTGGAGTTGATCTTAGAAGACAAAAAAAACCTAAACTTATAATTACAAGGTTTCTGGAAGTGGCTGGCAGTCAGGACGAAAACACATCCAGTTCCTGAAACCTTTCTTCGTTCTTAAGGGCCCCATACGCTCTAAGTTAAACTGTGTAAAGAACTGCACGACAAAACCAAACAGAATATTCTCTGGCACATCACAGGTTTCCCATCAGATTTGTCAGTTTTTTTGTCAGTTCTGTGTGTCTACTTGTGCGTGTGACTATGGTGGATAAAAACAAGGTTGTCGTTTGCTGTTTGCTAGCCACATCGGCCATAATGCTATCCGAGAAGAAGAAAAGAAAGCGTAAAATGTGGAGTAAGAAGTGGTATTTGAAAAGGAATATATCATGCGATGCTCATTTGCTGAATGAATTGTGAGAAATGGATGTGCCTTGAGATGATGCCATCGTGGTGTCGGCAGGTAAACTGAGGAAATTGTGGGATTCCCTGAGTGAACTGCTTTGTTCTCTGTTTGTGAAAGACGACTGGAAAGGACAGTTCTGTGGCCTGCGCTATTGCTTGTCAAAATTGCGCAGTTTACTCAGTTTTTTCCGTCAGGTATGACGTCACACAGTAAAGTCGCTCAGTTTAACTGAGAGTGTATAGCGCGCTTCATACACGAGCGGATGGCTGTTTATATGACACTAGAATAAAGATATAAATTTCTTAAAAATGGTTCGTCTTCCACAGATATCGTGCATTTCATGAAAGAAAGATCCATAGAGGTATGAGGCACTTTATTATTTTTGGTCTGTGACTTGGAATTAGGCAAATTAAGAGAAGGTTGAACAAAACTGCCTTGTGAGGAGCTGGATAAATAGTACTTTTCGTCACATTATTAACACGACCACTTTGAGGCTGGAGCGAATATTCGGCACACATGTATTGGTTTGGAAGTGTGAAGATATATTAGTCAAAGATCGAAAACGAAGGATCATTTAAATGTCTAGGTGTGGCTTGTAGAATAATATTACGATATACCCTGAAAGTTTATATGCAGGGTGAAGACTAAGAACAAGTTGTTCGTGTTAACCTTTTAAATGGAGAGTTAAATCCCATCTGCCATTTGCTGGCATTAAGAGCTCACCCTATTTTCCACATTAGCAGGATAAGGGTTAAGAAGAATGTGGATTTCTGTGAGCAAGGAAATAAAATTTTGAGCTTCACAAAAAATCAAGACTTTCATAAATATCTTGAACGGATATCAGTTTCCAGAACGTACTCCGTTCCGTATAGTTACAATCGCCAATGTGGTAGACCTACCGAGTCGTAGTATGATAGTGTTACATGTGATGTAGGCCAAAATGCCACAGGGAATCTGAAAAAAAAATTATAGTGTGTGTTCTATGGTTATGCTGTGGTTTTGTCTGATACTGTGTACTCTAGAAATACAAGGAACTGCTTGTGTTGTCTCTTGTACTGTTGGCACTACGTATATATGTATGGATGTTCGGAGATTGCACTAGATAAATAATACGAAGTGGGCTCAGAAGAGGCGAGACTGGGAGCAAACAGGCGACAAATGCTGTTCGGATTGAGAGGAGAATGAGAGGGGAGGATTGAGTGGAGAAAGGGGGGGGGGGTTTGCTTGCAACCTCGACCAATTTGCATGCCATTGTATGACCCTGGCAAGTCTTTCGTCGTCTCAAACGAGGCAAGCAATATAGCTATACGCTGTTTCAACCACTACCCTCTCTCCTCCAAGCTCCCATTATATTAACAGGTTCTGGTGCCACTGCTTTTCATTTCGTCCCGAAGCCGCGAATCGTAAAATTAAACTTTTCATTTGAACTTCTCGACGTTTTATTGACACTGAGAATAATTTAAGGTGGCGTTTCAAATAAACCGCAAACTTGTAGTAAGCCACATAAGATGGGAAAATTAGGTCGGTGATCTATACAGGGCAGAGAGGAGTGTGGGAGTTAGGGGGAGGCTGCTTATAATTGTAATTCACAGTAGTTTTTACCACTAATTGAAATGGTAATTTGGTTTTTACCATGTGTTGGAATACGCCATATTTTCAATTTGTCCGACGATGTTAAATGAGGTTGTTATGAAACAGGGTATCTGACTTTATAAGTGATAAGTGAAGTAAAGAAATGCAGAGGATGATCAACACAGCACAGCTGTAAAAGGTAAAGGTAAAGTGTTCCCGTTTCAGGCCCGATGTGGCCCAGAGGGTGGGTACAGTATAGCTTTACTCTTCCATGATTGCGGCACTAGAAGGGGGTGAATGGTCAGCGGCACGCCCCGGCCGCACTTTACCCCCTGGAAAGACCCGGTACCAATTGTGCAGGAGGCTGGGTGGACTCCGGGGTCGGTCGGTCGGAAAATCTCGTCCCCACCGGGATTCGATCCCGGACCGTCCAGCCGTAGTCAGTCGCTATACCGACGGAGTTACCCGGCCCACACAGTACAACCGTGCAATGCTTTTTATTTTCCCGTGGAGTAGGAAAAAAAAAGTTTAGCAATAGCCAAGAATAGCTAGAGGTAAATAGAAAAGGGAAAATGAAGGATAGAACCGAAAAAAGGGGGAAAGGAATGACGAATTGAAGGACGTGAAACGGGAGCAGAAGCAGATAGTTCCGAATGAAAGAGCAAATAAAGAAAGTGCGGTGGAGGGGAGTAAACAGAGGGGGTAGAGAAACCTTAGAACGGATAATTACTGAAATAGCAGCCCACAAAACTAAGTGTACGTATATTTTATTGGTGCAACAATTGTCGAACTTAAGCAGGTCATCATCAGGCTAAAGGTTCGAAATATATTTCATCAATGAAGTTAGTTGTGTCGATTGTTTTTTCGTAATTATTAATTAGAAACACATAAGGATGTCCAACCCTAAAATTAGGAGGGATGGCTTGGAGTCAGGTGCTATTTACTATAACGGAACTAAGGATAAAATCTTGCATCCTTTACAGCAGCGATAAGCGTTAGGAGGTAGGCAAAGGGCCTTGCTGAAGAGAAGCTGGTGCACATATTTGTGTTAATTTTAGTGTGTTAGGTTTCTGTTAATTGGAACCTCTGAGTGGATATTTAGCAGACGACAGGGGCGACTTTTAGAGGAGTCAAAGTTACATCTGTATACTGTTGAGTGTAAAGTGCCGTGGAATTTCTTAGCGTAAAGCATATTATCCACGAACCTGTTGTTTATTGGACCGTGCATCTTTGTAATAGTTGAAGAATGAAAGACCAACTTGACGTCACTTGCTATTTTATTTCACTTCTTATGTACTCAACGTATTTCGGACATTAATATATCCATAATCAGGAGCTTGCGACTGTGCTGTTGAATTACCACATCGGTCGTTTTGTTCTCGGTTCGTTGTGTGTTGGAGATTTGGTGCGGCTGGGTTTGAGTGGTGTACGTGTTGCAGGCTTCAGCCTGATGATGGATATATTAATGTCCGAAACATGTTGGGTACATAAGAAGTGAAATAAAATAGCAAGTGACATCAAGTTTGTCTTTTATTCTTCAACATATTATACACGGTCTAATCACCATTGGGTATGTTAAACAGGCAACACTTCTTCCGTCTAACACACGACGAGTTTATTTTAATTCAAATTGTTACCCTTGCATTGGATATATTAGTATGAAATCATTAATGAAACAAGATTTTATCACGGGCATGAGTTTGACAGTATCGTTTTTGTAAAATTGTAATACATATGTTCACTTCTACTTATCTGAAGTTTGAATAACTTCAGCTTATTAATATTCATATTTACAATAATGCTGTCGCTTGTTCGATCCCAGCTAGTGTTAATGGAATTTTTCATTAACACGAAATCCTTCCGATCGCACTATGGCCCTGGGGTCGACTCAGCCTCTTAACAGAAATGAGTACCAGGAACATTTACCGTGGGTAAAGGCGGCCGGTGCGTAAGGCTGACAACCTGACCACCATCCTGTGCCGTTGTCATGAAATCTGGGAACATTAACTTCCTGTAACACTCTGCGCCACCCCAGGCCTCTAACGGAACTTATTTACCTTTTTTGCTATAACCCTAATGTCAGAGAAGACAAGGCTGTTTTCGGTAGGTGATGAGTTATGAAATAAGAAACACTGATTTCCGTACAACTGCTTTCAAAATACACTCCGTTTTTTGACCCCGTTAAAGCAGTTGTGCGTGTCCTCTCCTAAAATACAATTCCGGTCGTAACTGCGCTTATGTCATGTGAGCTGAAACAAAGTGTCACAGAATCTACCATCACACACTTCTTTTTTACATTCGATAAGTCGGAATTTTTCTTGTAAATTTATGTTGAAGCCCTGCATAACGTGAAAAGTATCCCAACGAATTGTCACATTGCAATTGAAAACAGCCACAATTTGCTTTTATTGTTGCTGTTTTGGTTATGTTGTTGGTGCAGAAGCCATACTGCCGGTTTGCTGCGGAGCCGGCACGGAAGAGTCTCAGACTTGTATGCCAGAAACAGATGTGTGAAACTTTGCTGCATACATAATGATGATGTATTGTAGGTTGCAACATTATGCATCATTGACATGTTTGTAAGGTTGCTATGGTGCACGGAATAATTTTGTGATTTGGGGGTTGTTACTTTAGATAATATAATAAAATAATTATATGTTTGTGGGCTTGCTAAAGTGTACATAATAATAATAATAATAATGTGATTTTAATGTTGTAGTATATATCCTAATTATGTAAGAGTGGGTTTGTTCCAGGGTAGACTATAATTGCAGACTTTTAAGTTTATTATGGTGTATTTACAGTATATACATATAACGCGCAATTACACATTATAATTACGTGAGTGTAGCTTACTACAATACATATTATAATTACGTGAGTGTAGCTTACTACAATACATATTATAATTACGTGAGTGTAGCTTACTACAATACATATTATAATTGCGTGAGTGTAGCTTACTACAATACATATTATAATTACGTGAGTGTAGCTTAATACAGTGCATATTATAATTACATGATTTCACGTTGCTGCACTGTGCGTAGTAATTACTTATATATATATGTTTGGTACAGGTAAATCAATGTCTGTACAGGACTCTTATAGGCCCAGAGCCTTCCGTAAGGTTGAAGCTCCAAGATTTCTAGACAGTCCATTCATGTAAATGATAAGATTGTCTGCCCTACACACCGGCCGCCTTTACCTTCCAGGTACTCATTTCTGTTAGAGGCTCAGTCGACCACAGGGTCCGTAGTGCGACCGGAAGGATTATGTCAATAAAATTTCCAGTGACACTAACGGGAATAGAACCCGCGACCTTCCGGCTTGTAGCGCAATGCCTCAAGAGTATACTTAGTAATTATCTGTTTAAGGTGCTACCGTAAATTTTAATTATGGAATTTTACTGTTTTTACATTATATATAGTAATTACATAATCGTAGTTTTTGTACAGTATACATACTAATTAGGTTTTTTTAGGTTCGCTATGATATGCATAATAAATACAGGATTATGTATTTACTAAACCTGTAAACATATTTTGAAATCTTTATCGTTGTACCATGCATTTCGTAGAGTAATTTAATTAACATACCAACTAATGCACATACATAAAATTTCACGTTAAAACACTTAAAATCGCTCCAACATGTTTCGATCCTAAGATCATCTTCAGGGAGCTAAACTTTTCCTTGCTGAAGTCACCTTTTAAAAACACTCACTGATTAATTTCCTTATATTAAGAGGGTGCTGTGGCAGCATGTCGTACTGTGTAAGAGTACGTTGCTGAGAATGCGCCTGATTATGGGTGTGCGTCATGTGTGTTATGGAACATAACACACACGACGCACACAGTGAGTGTTTTTAAAATGTGACTTCAGCAAGGAAAAGTGTAGCTCCCTGAAGATGATCGTAGGATCGAAACATGTTGGAGCGATTTTAAGTGTTTTAATGCGAAATTTTAAGTATGTGCATTAGTTGGTATGCTAATTAAGTAAATATTTTGAAATGTCTAGCGGAAGGTACAAGGGACAGTGTAAGCACACATATAACGTTTCCTTGCAACTGAGTTACGCCATTTCACCTGTATCGACTGAAACTGAATTTACTCATAACGTGACCTTGCTACATAGTGCTACGAAATTACTGGGTATTCTGATACCTGACGTTCTTATAGAAGTTCATAGTGGGAGTAAAAACGCAATTCATAATTCAGTACATCTGCACACAGCCGAAAGCCAAAGGGCTTGTGTATACTTTCGTTTCAGACCTGGTTTTGTTTACAGATGATAATATACACACACATTTACACGCGCATGTGCTTATGATAGTAATCACTAGTCGGTAATTGATCTTACATACGTAAATGTAGTATAGTTTCTGAATATCAAGAAAGTAACATTTATCGTTCTTTATTTATTTATTTATTTATTTCCTACCTTCTTTCTTTCTTTCTTTCAGTGTCCCCCACTGGTTGCTACCGGAACCACTTTTATCCAATCCCAGTTCTCATAACCTGTTTCTTTAAGATTAATTCCAAGCCTAATATTCGCCCACTTAGTAACGGCTTTCCCCAGATTTTTCTTTACGCACAGCAGTATATTTCAAGTAAATGTCAGGCTGGTGCCTTATGTTGAGGCTTAAATACCTCTTTTCAAAGCCCTTCCAGTTCGTTGTTCACAAATAATTCTGTCTATCGATTCCATGTACCCTGTACTTTGTGAACACATCAATAAATACAAATCAATAAATAAATAGAAGCAAAACTACCACCGTTACAGTCATCTAAGCCGAAATGTGCAAACTAATTTTTGCCAAATTTTAAGCGGAAGTTAGCGTTGCGATGTAAGCGAGGGAGATCCTCTATCATATTCATGACCTATGCTCTCCTATATTTCTTTACGAAATGAGATTAAAGTCACGCTGTATGATTCTCCTTGGGCATTCATTTCACGCTCTGATTGAAACAAATGGGTTCTTTTTTAAAAATCGCCGTGATTTTCGAAGTTGGGTATGCACTTACAAAAGACGCTATTTTAAAGTTCTCTATCGGAGTAAACGAGGCAAAGAAGTTGAAATAACTTGAGCTAAAAAATAAAGTGGCTTTCGTTTGGTTGCTGCCTTTGTATGAGAACAAAAGTGGCCGTTTGACGTTCGATCTGCACTTGATTTCGGTGATCTACGAATAACTGTGCTCCAGTCTTCAACTGGGACAGATGGTGGCCAAGGAGCTGCTCCCACTTGATGCGTATTGATATGTTTAGTTAGATACGATAAAATAACCTCACAGTTTGTTGGGTGAAGCCCATTTTGGGAAGTTCAGTATTGCTGCCATATAGTCCAGATTTGTTAGGTAAATTTAAACCAGAAAAGAGTAAAACGCTTGGGGATAGTTTCTTCCAAATTACATGTCAGAAGACATGCGTTGTATGTGACTAAATACCATAATAACTTTCATGTGTGTTCCCTGCAGTTACAAACAAAGTGTGTTGAAATTAAAGGAAATGATTTGGCATTTGCTATAAAATACGGAACTACAAAAAAAGTTGTATTTTTAAGGCGTTAAAATATTTTTAATCACCGTAAATGAGTATAAATTTTGAAACTGCTACCTATTTTCCTTTCGGAATACCGGGACCATAAAAAGGGAATTTTAAACCATCACAACCATGTAGTATCCGGCCCAAAATTGATGGGAGCTTTACCGCTACCCCCCCCCCGTACGTCTACTCATCATCTTGCTGAACCACAGGGCGTCTGTAACTCTTTACAATCAAACACAATTTGCGTTGTCATAGAGACTTATAATAATCATATTAACGAAATATTCATTTGCTTTTAAATATAGTTCTGATGCCTTCGTATTGAGTTGTCTTTTTAAGGCAGTTCAGAACTGGTTTACAGGGCAGGACTGAAATTTGCATACAAACACGATAGCGAGGAAGCGACGATGATATGAATGAGCTGGTCGTGATGAAGATGCATCGAGCACAGTGACTGAATTTTTAGGGACGTGCACGAATGGGTCTATATTCTGAACGAATTACGCCATTACGGCTCTCCTGATCTTTCATGTAGCTTCGGTCTCACCTGACAAAACTGCATCTAAGAGGCCGCTTTGGTGTAAAATGTATATCTTTCTGCCAATTTTAGTGTTCAGACCGCAACGCAGTGTAGGAAATGACGAGAAAAATTTGTTAAAAATAAAGGTGTTCTTGAATAGTATGGAAGCAACAGAAATAAATCTATATCGTTTGGATAATTAATAAATTTCCAATTACATTCAATAAACACAATGACCGTCTGTTCGTAATGATCCCATGGAATATACAAATTTTGTGAAGGAAACATCCCTTTGTGTTTTCGATACAGTTTTCAAAATAAATACAAAAAAGTAATTTTTGTGTTTGTATTTATTTTTAGTCCGTATAAATATATTCTACTCTTCATGTATTTGAAACGTAGATTATAAGAGCGCGTTGCTCTTAGGTCGATAAAAATTTTGAGAGAAATGCAGCATTTTTCTTCCAAAAGCTGATGTACACTTGGCAGACTGCATGGTGTCACAACCCCTACAACAACGATTGTACTCACCGTCTTCGAAAAACCTGAAAATTTTAAATTCAGAGATGTGTATTAACCGACCAAATATGTCTCGTAAATTTTCCACACACCTTCCATGTTTTCGTCATCTGAAAAATTTAATTTTAATACATGTTTATTTGACTTTTTTGTCTCCACAAAATTTGCTACAATGTCAGTGACCCCTCTTCCTCACTTATAAGGTCCGCATGACAGCTGTGCTGATATTTATTGAGGACATGGGGTTAAAACTGGCAGGAAGTAGAGTGCTGCGCGCAGGAAATTGAAGTGAATTGCGAATTGCAGTGTTAACAGCTCAGCGAAATGAACGTGTGGATGGACATACGTACACACCTTTGAAATAGGTTCATAAGACATACTAACGAAGTTTGCAGTCTGAAGCGTCTCTGTATGACATCGTAATGAGCTCGAATAACCCAGAACAAAAGGACGTAGTTTGCATATTCGGCGAAACGGCCATATCCCTTGCGTAGCCCCTTGTTTGATGGTTGACTAGAACACACGGTTTAAGCATATTGACTCCAGAACTATCGGCTCATTCCTACTCACGCCGAGATGAAGAGCTCGGAGTGTGACGTCTGTACGCTATACACCTACATGGAGTAGGACGTAGGAACAGGGAAAAATTTATTTCAGCTGAGATGGTGTTAGCAGACTGCATGTTCCTCTGATCAGGTTAATGAAACGTAATTCCCGTCTACGTGCTCTCTACAGACGACCATTATGCACTTGTGAAAGGTAGGAAGGCTATAGTTTACCCCCGCAGGTGCGACTTGCATGGAAACACTGAACTGACGCCGTCAATACTTAGCGATTTGCTCCTACAGCTTAATTGTCGTTGTTCTTTTCCCTCGTCCATTGCCACTTTTCCGTACAAAATTCTGACACATAAAAATTAGCTGTTTCATTTCTCATACCTAATATGGAACATCCACAATCATTATGAATCTTAGTTCGTGCTTTTTCTAATGTGTCCTATAGCTGCGGCTGTAATAACGGGGTTTGAAAATACTGCAGTAGAATTTTTAGATGCGATACAAATCCTCATCGTCAGTCTTTCTTTTGGGGATATGAGGAACTTAACCTCCTTTCATCTCTTCTTATTCTATCCAACACATTACCTGTTATGAGAGTGTAATACAAAATAAAATAGGCTAAATGCGTAACTTCTTGGAGTAGAATCTGCCCGTAGTGTCACTAAATAAGGCAATAGAATGAGTTTTTCTGTCGTTTCACATGGTTGTGAAAATATTTATTTCATTCCAAGGGAAGAACATAGACAGTGAATACGAGGGCAGGGTACTGAGGAGAAGGCGTGGCAAAAAATGGAGAAAATGTAAGAAGATGAAAGGAAATACTTTGCCAAATCCTAATAGAAATTCAAAGACTATAATTATGAGGTAGGCTGGATATGTAGCACGCGTTTCAAAATAAAAAATAAATAGGCTGAGATTTAGCTTGAAACTATATGTGGAAGATGCTGCTTGGTTCATCTTCGGGCATATAAACACATGACATTCAAATGCATATGAAGGGAACATAGTTTGTGCTTCTGGATGGTATTCGGTTGAATTAGGATGGGGTCCAGTGATATGTTCTTCTGAACACGGTAACAGTCTTCTGGCGTCACAAGAGACGAGTACTTTGTAATTATGTAAAGGAGAGTCAGTTTTCAAGAAGGGCTTTGCGGATTAGTTTGCAGTGCAGGGCATGTCACTAATTAAAGCCAAATTTAAACCAGGACTGTAACAATAAAAGTAATTCGCGCCTCATCTGATAAAATACAAGAAAGTGTGTGGTTCGAAATCCGGATAAGTTATATAGTTGTTTGTTGCTGTTCTATCATTCTATCTAACCGGATGTATGAGTTTTGTGTCAAGAGAATACTACAGTTAGATTACGCTCGATCTTATACGTATAACTAAAGTTATAGAACACCTCAGGGCATCATTTATATCCTTACGACTGTCTTGATATACTCGTACTTTCAAAACTGAGAGCCGGCTTCATGCATTTTACACATGACTTCATAGTAGTGAATTTGGAGGACTGCTATAGATGGCGGTTATGCTTTGTTTTAATGTACGTACTGACTGTAGTCGGACGTACCAGGACAATTTGCAACGTTGTCTTCCATGTATGTCTTCATTTCTCGTTTTAGAGCGTGTTTAATTTGGCCGAAAAGTAATAATTCCTTAATGTAAATTGCTAATTGCTCTATTACTTTCCACGTGTTAATGAAATTATACTAATTAAGACGTCGCATAGATTAGCACTTTACTGGCGCTCTGTCTGTGAAATGCCCTTTTATTAGGGTCGATTTTTACATTGTGAATTATAGCTATTTTTCATGTAAAAATTACAGTAATTTACATTTCTCACTTAGATACTTTCGTAGTGAGACATTCTTAGGTTGTTTAAGAAACCTTTTCCAGCTGTATAAAGATGATTTTCAGCTATTATTTGGGGGGGAAAAAATTGGGAGGGAATCGGTAATATTCAGCCACTTGTTAAATCCTTTTTGCCAGGTCGGACTGAACAAGACAACGCATGACTTGAGCCAGGATAGCTGGTATCTAGACCGAGGATTGTATCTGGGACATGGTGAATACAACGCAGGGCGCATTACTGGACTATCATGGACACGAACTCAGGGATGACAGGAGGCTCTGAGGCCGAGTTGTAAGATGTGAAATTCTGTAACCTTCTGTACAAAGAGATGCTTTCAAAATTTATATGATATTCGTCTCTTGCATTTATACAACCGGATTACAACATCCCAGCCATGTCCTACACCAACGTCACTAATATATTAGTCCATTAAGATTACTAAATATAACACTTGCTTAAGCACCCTACGTGACTGAAAGCATTCTCCCCTGTATAAGCCCCGCTACTTGGTGGGCGTGTTAAGATGGTTATGGAAACAGATTTTTGAGGGGTGGACATATGACAGCCTATGGAAAAGCCAGTATTGACCCAGGTCGGCTACAGTGGAATCAGAAGCATGACTTTATTTTGGAATAAATGTATTTATTTACGTCTGTTTAACGAAGCTGGCAGTGTTTTACACTACTTAACGTTGGATGGCAGAAAATTAGCAAATATTTGATTTTAAAATTAACGAAACGTCGTGGTGTGGTAGAGACACTCCATGGCATTTGCATGAAGGACCTGAGGAACACTACGAAAACTTTTATTTGCCAATATTATGTTATTCATTCCATGCATTGATAGTGACTAATTTATAATAATGAACCAACAAATGCACAATCGTTGTATTTACATAGTTACACTACATTAAAACACTGAAGACTTCTACATGTTTCAGGAATTATATACATACATGTTTTGTACAAATCATGTGATGTAGTGTGCATACTCCCTCATGATGATGATCCCAGTTATCATTCGTGGTACTCATTTCTGGTGGAGGCTGAGTCGATACCAGTCCTTAGCGCGGAGTGGAGGATTACGTCAATCAAAAGTTTCAATAATACTATCGCGAATCGAAACCGCGACCTTCCGGCTTGTACCTTCCTTGAGGTTCTTCCGGAAGAAACACATAACACCATTAAGGAATCAGAAAAAGTATTTTTTTTTTTCAATTAACAAACGACTTGAGATACCTGAAGTGCAGTGTAAGTAAATTATTTCGTACGTGGGAGTGGGGGCGGAATTCTGTCTTATGTACACTGGAATGTATGTATTTAAAAGTTAAAATTTTGGATTACCAACTGCGAACAACCTTCAATCTGCAATCCTTCGTTGTATGCTAACTATTTCAAGCTTAGTTGTCACTATATTAAAACACTGCTGTAATATTTAAAATACTGTCTTTTGCCACAGAAGGAATTCGTATCTTTCATACGATTCTTAAAAAACACTGTTTGTTTTGCCGATCGGCATTATTGATTGGTCTTTATAATGGGCAGGGACTGTGTTTTCTATGTGAGGTAGGCATTGAATATTTATATGTGATTTATATTAACGCCAATCTCTAAATGTTCTTTCAGACTAACAACTTGTATTTCTAAGTTAGACTTGCTGAATATGGAGAAAATACGAGTGATAACCGATGTTAAAGTATAAATATTGACAACAATGCGAAAGACTGAATAATGAAATCTGAAGTAAAGTAAACTTGTAAAGTACTTGGTAGCACAGCGAGGAATTACTGAATTGGGTTGTGTTTATGTTCATATTTGTGTTGTTCTGTGAAGGGCCAGTTTACTTAGTGTTTTCGTACAAAGTGTAAAGAAACCTGAAAAACGCTTCCTTTCATACCAACACAACGTTGTAGTTCTCTTCGCAATTTTATTTTTGTTTTGTTTCTTACGTTCTCATTCCCTTCTTTTGATCTCTTTCTCTGTCGAAAATTGCTTCTCTCCTTTCCATTTGCTTCAAGGCCCACCCCTTCCAAATATCTACATCAAAAGCTTTGTTGTTCAGGGAATGTTGCATTTGTCGATAAGTGTATGTATATATATATATATATATATATATATATATATATATATATATATACACGCTTTTTTTCTTTTCGTGTTTTTTTTTGTAGTTCTTTTTCTTTTGTGTGAGTACTGTGTAGTCATACACACCACTTTTTTTTTTTTGTATATACGCTATACCCACCATATATTTTTTTTTG
>Ga0123354_10001707_pt1 | contig 27511 bp, 31 predicted proteins | sample TergutLab28metaG_2_FD_97872 | JGI IMG/M metagenome (GOLD analysis project Ga0123354, IMG submission 97872) | Labiotermes labralis P4 segment gut microbial communities from Petit-Saut dam, French Guiana - Lab288 P4 | ecosystem: Host-associated > Arthropoda: Insects > Digestive system > Gut ... | reverse complement strand
GAGTTCTTGGGGCCAGAGAAGATATTTGGATGTGTCGCTGATCGAGAGGAGAATAGAAGGCAGGAAAGCTAAGTGATTGCAGGCAGGCCATGACTAAATTTGCGAAAGAATCTTGACACTACCAACCAGAATCTTCCCGCAGCTTAGCCACCTTGCGAAATACCGTATAAGCCTTTTCGGGAGTGATTTTGAAGAACTCGCGCTCGCGAATACGCCCTAAGGCCAGCGTCTCGTGCGCATGGAGCGAATCATCGATCATGTCGATTTTCTGCTATTTTCTTTAAAAACTTCAAGTTCACCATCGAAACTTATCTCTTTATCCCCCTGCTTTATGGAAGGAGAAACATGGGTAACCTTGTCGAAAGCGCTGCTTACGGCATTAGCAGTTATTTCCTCAATCTTCCTTTGATCTAATCCCGCCATAACAGCATCTAAACCTCCTCTTGAAATCGCCCCAGAAGTTCCCGGTATTCACGCTGTAGCACTTGCTCAAGATACTGCGTTTCTCCCCTATCCTTTGGCAAGTCTCCTTTGCGATAGACTAGCAGGATGTGCAACTGATGAGTCTCGCCATCCAGGAACACAAGACAGCGATTACCTGAGCCCTTTGGGGAGCGATGCGACAACGCGATAGCGAAGTCATATTTGAACAGCCAGCAGGCACCTTCATGGTGCAGCTCGTCGACTTGGTCGGTTGGACACAACGCCCGTACGCGCTTTAAGTCTTCGCAAATGGAGGTTAGGGTAACTGACCAGACCTTCCCGGGATAGTCTTTCTCGAATCGCTTGATGAAGTGACGTTGCGCGTAGGGCGCTACGTGAATAAGGTAGAGCTCATCATCAGGCAAGGGGTTTGTAAACATGATCCGGGTCTTCCTGAATAATCAACTCGTAAGGAATGTATTCACCATCGCGCGTTGAGCGCCAAGGTTTTTGTTCATGAGTGAAGTTGACGATCTCTTTGGTACGTCTATCGCGCCACACATCGACGATTTCATCGAGGCGACATTTCTCCTCGTCTGTCAAAAGGTCTTCGCCCGTCCCCCGGGTTGTTGGCGCGATTATCAGCGCATCATTTTTAGGTGTAATTGAGATTTTACCCTGATCGAACAGGTCATTGGTCAGCTCGAAGAATACATCAGCAACCGGCCCATAGGTGCGACAAATGTAACGCATCCCGCTCATTGACTCAAGCGTCTCGTAATAATTACGGAAGTCCGCCAGATAGAGCAGTTTCGCTAACTTAGTCTTGGGCACAGACTTCAGGCGTTTCAGGATGTAGAAATACATCTGAGTGAACTTCGCCAAATCAGCGGGCTGCATAAAGAAGTCCACAATCGATACGCCAAAAAGCCCAGCAAGTATACGAAGCTCCTCCAAGCTGATGTCGCGCTTACCTTGCTCAATAAGCGCATAGCTTTGTCGGCTCAACCCGATAGCTGCTGACGCTTGCTCCTGCGTCAACGAATTACGCTCGCGTAGCTCAGCGATCTGCTTAGCTATTGAAAATGTAGCATTCATGGTGACACCTCCTATTAACAGCGTATCACAAATTATGTTAAGTATTTCAGATATAGTATGTTAAGTATTTAGTGAATATTAAATAATTACTACTATCCTCTAGCTTCGCTTTCCAGCCGATTGCGGCGATCAGAGAGCACTTCGCCGTCGTAGACAAAATAGAGCGTGCCTTGCACACTGTTCGTGGAGCACCGACCAAGAAGTTTGCTTGCAAGCGCAGAGAGCGTAGTCAACTCTCCGTTATACTTCACGTGATGATCTGCATCGGCAACAGTACAGGTGATCGCATCATCGCGGATATAGCTCAGTTCTGCTCCAACAGGGATATCGAGCATGCTATCACATGTGCTATCATGTCTTTATGGATGAACACGTACTCGATAACCCGCAGAATGTCAGGTTTGAAGACCTTCTTCACATCTGCATGACGCATTTCGGGGAGCCACGCATCCGCGGGAGCCATCATATCTTCAAGATGCCCTGGGTGGGAGACCCTCGCCTGAATCTGCAGAAAGATGGGAAGATGGCAAAACCATATCAGGTGAAAGCTGTGAGAAGAGCGTTAGAGAAACTAGGCGAGAACGATGAAACAACCTGAGAGCACCTTGGCTGAAAAATATACTTATCGAGTAGCCTGGTCGGAAGAGGATCAGTGCCATGTTGCAACCTGTCTGGAGTTCCCCTCCCTGGCAGCGCACGGCAGTTCCGCAAAGAAGGCACTCACTGAAATCGAGACGGTAGTTTCTGCCTCTCTTGAATGGATGCGGGAAGATGGCGAACAAATTCCAGAGCCTTTTGGGCGCCGGACGTATCGTGGCAACCTGACGCTGCGCGTCCCGGCTGAGCTTCATCGCGCGCTTGCGATTCGTTCCGCAGAAGAGGGTGTCTCACTTAACCAGTACATCCTGTCAAAGATAGCCTAATAATCCGTAGAAGCCGCCTCGAACAGCACTTGCCCGGAAATCCTACTCTTTTCCCCCGGCTTCGCTTTCCAGTCGATTGCGACGATCGGAGAGGACTTCGCCGTCGTAGACAAAGTAGAGCGTACCTTGTACACTGTAAGGGCCTCCCCAGCCCAGAAGCTTGGCGGCGAGAGCGGAAAGCGTCGTGGCCTCTCCGTTGCAGGTCACGTGATTCGCAGAATCTGCAACGGTGCAGAACGTAGAGTCGTCGTGAATGTAGGACAGGCGCGCGCCAACAGGAATATCCAACACTTAAAGGAAAAATGCGGACGACGTTTGATGATCTGCTCTTCCTCTTGCCCCTCTGCCGTTGCGCCCACCAGTTCAAGCGAGCGGGAATCTCCCTGCAGCTTAGCCACCTTGCGAAATACCGTATAGGCCTTTTCCGGAGTGATCTGAAAGAATTCGCGCTCGCGGATGCGCCCCGAGGCCAGCGTCTCGCGCGCATGCATAAGAGCAAGTTTAGCTCAACACAATTTCCGCTAATAGCTCCACGGCTCCTATTGCTGCGTCCCATGTTACGCTTGCTGCATAGGTATTCCGCTTCTGGTATCTCTGCCACATGTTGACCATGATGTCACTTTTCTTTATCATCTGGAGAGCCGCTATCGGATCCATCATCTGTTTAGCGACGCCGCGCCTCGCTATTGTAGCCTTTTGCGCAGAATGACTTCCGACTCCACCCCTTTTGCCTGAGCGATATTGTGTATCTTTGCTCTGAGCTGCACTGAAGTCTTCATAAGAGGACCTCCAGGTAGCTGCGCAGCGGCTTGACTACTCGAAACACTTCTGCCATCTGCATCAGTTCGTTAAGGTTCTTATCAGTCCGCTTTGAGTAACGTTTAACAGCGTCTGTAACAATGGCTATATCCATTTGATTGCGGCTACGAATACAGTCACAGATCGTACGTTCTGGGCTATACACCCTCACTTTATGCCCAAACGCAGTCTCCATCTGGATCACTCCCAGGTCATGGTGCTCAGGTTTGACCATAAAGCAATCGACATCGTCTGCGCGCAGGCCACTTACGTTGTATCCCCTTGGGACTGTGACCGTATATCTGATGGGATCACGATCAGTGAGCTCATGTAAATAGAGTGCGGTCTCATGAGAATAGATAGCCTTAGGGCGGCGAAGTTGCACAACATACATCTTATCTTGAATATCACCCGGCAGAGCATAAACGCCATAAGTCACGCGCTCAAGTTCGCCTGACTTGACAAGAAGACGTAAGCGCTCATTTGAGACACCGACCGCATTAGCCGCGCTGGCTCGAAACACGCCTCCACAACGTTGAAGAACGGTTTGCAGCTTAACTGGTAATGACATGGATCCCTTTCGAATACTTGATAATAATGCAACTATTATATATGATAGTCGCCTAACTATCAATTCTAGAAGATCCCATAAGGGCAGATAATAATCCGGATAAAGAGCGAGCGCGCCACTCATGCCACACCAACTTCCTGCTCTGGTGCGACTTGTGGAAGAATGAACTGCCGATCTCTGACTAACAGCAAGCCGCGCTTTTCAATACCACCCCAGCATAACAAACGGCTCGGACATCATTCCATCCAAATGACTACTCTTCCCCACCGACTTCGCTTTCCAACCGATTGCGACGATCGGAGAGCACTTCGCCGTCGTAAACGAAGTAGAGCGGCCCTTGCACACTGTTCGTGGAGCTCCACCCAAGAAGTTTGCTCGCAAGCGCAGAGAGCGTAGTCAGCTCTCCGCTGTACTTCACGTGATGATCTGCATCAGCAACGGTACAGGTGATCGCGTCATCGCGGATAAAGCTCAGCTCTGCGCCAACAGGGATATCCAACATCTCAAAAGAGAAGCGCTGGCGGCGTTTGACGACCTGTTCCTCCTCTTGTTCCTCTGGTGTCGCCTCCACCGACTCAAGCGAACTCGAATCTCCCCGCAGCTTAGCCACCTTGCGAAATACCGTATAGGCCTTTTCGGGACTGATTTTGAAGAACTCGCGCTCGCGGATGCGCCCCGAGGCCAACGTCTCGCGCGCATGGAGCGAATCGTCGATCATGTCGATCAATTCGTGGATGTCACGCTCAACCTCCGCCGGATCATCCACGTGATAGAGCGCGTAGGCCCGATATGAGAGCGGGATGTTTGCTGGCGCATTAAGCTCGTTGAGTCGCGCCTTAATATCGTTACGCGACGTCATCCCGATCTTCACCCATCCATTAAGACAGGGATTAGTAAGTATGTAGACTATGCCTTTGGACATTTGACTATCTTCCTCTCAAACAACTATCTATGGTCTCTGCAGCTATAGCCCTAACTGACTGAGCTTCTCTCTAAGAGCAATAGCTTGCTCCATCTGCCAATTTATGAATTCCGGCCACATCTCAGGCTTACCCTTAATGTCACAGTGTTTCTTTACGAAGCGAATGCCGCAGGCCTTAGTGTCATCACCAAATATTACAAATTCCACCTTTCGTTCTTTTGCAAATTCTTCCAGAGGTAATCGCACACTTTCAAACAGCTCATGATCACTGTGAACATAAAACGCAACAGTAATATTATTATCACGCGCACCGAGTGTTTGTGAGATGATATACGCCGATGATCCAAGATGTAGATCCGAATAGAAATTCTTACTGGGTTTTTGGGGTGTAAACACCTTTCGAAACCATTCAGTCTCATCAGCTTGCTCTTTATAAGCGCTCCAGTATTGCAATCGAATTCTTTCTGTTTCATTGAGCCCTTCCGCTTTCATGGCTTTTCCCCAGTCATTAGGACGCTCAACCACATTGAAGCGAGGAGCTGGCTTCGAGTCGCCTATTCGCCAAAGCTCTATTTCGAGCAGAAAGAAACCGAGGCCTTCATCTGTGTGAGAGTTAAGCCATTCAATTGCCTGCGCATGTTCATCCCGGGCATGCTTAACAATCCAAACAACAGCTGATGCGTCTTTGCCCGAAGCATAGGTGATGATTTTTCCTAAATGGTCATGATTGCTGTCCTCGAGCTGATTCTCTATCACGATCTTGTGGCCAGTGTTAACTTCAGAAGCAATAATATCAGCGCTGTAATTGCCCACGGCAGATTCGGTCTCCACCAATTCGAGCTCAAGCCCTATAGTTTCTCCAAGTAGATCCAGATTATCCTCTTCTGCTAACCAGTTGGTGAAGTTCTTTGGCTCCGATTTCCATACCGTTCGCAGGTCGTCGATACGCAGCATCTTTGCAATTTCAATATTGGTATGTGGCATATGCTCCTCCTGAGACATTTCTTCCAACTTACAAATGACTGATCGTTCCGCTCTTTATGTGGAAATCAATGTTATTAGCCTCGCAGAAATTAATGACTTCCGCTGCTTGCTCATTATAGAAAAGACGGTGCTGTTTGTAAGCACTGATCTCTCTGCTATAGTTTGTACGTCCAAAAATAATCCTGTCGGTAAATGAAACAGCTTCGAGAATCGATTCAATATCTTGTTCAATCAAGTTCGGAGTAGGATATGGTTCGATACTGACCCAAGTTTTACATCCCTTTTCTTGCAAGGCCTTTAGCGCCACCAAGCGATCTTCATACGGAGCCGCGCCTGGTTCGATTCGCTTTCTGTACGCTTCATCTAATGAGATTATCGTTATACCGTACTCGTTTTTAGCCGAATAGTCCGCAAGAGTAATGGGCAGGATCCCTTTAGTCAGAACCGTGCATTTAATTCCTGCATCATTCAGCTTCTTTATTGCTGCAAGACTCATTTCTGATATCTCATCACAGCCATACATAAACGGATCAGTAGTAAAGCAGAGCTGCACGGAAGAAATTTTATCTTTTAGACGTGGGATCTCACGATCTAAAATTTCTAATGTATTGCTGACAAGCCAAGGGTCAATCCAACTTTCATAAGACTTAACTTGCCCAAAACGCTTTTTCATCATGAACGCATAACAGGGATATTTGCAGCCGTGGCTACAACCAAGCACATGATTCATAGTGTAGTCACCATATTCAACACCAGTTTTGTATAACATAGATTTCCGGGTCATGGTTTTCATTATTCGTCCGCTCCCTGAAATTGAAAGTTATATTTGTCATCATGATAATTATTGCGGTTTCCGACGAGATTTATCTTTTCGATCCGACAATCTTTTATGAGCGGCTTAAGAACGCTTTGGATAATGTGAGTTGCCGCCAACATTGTGTTTTCAATTATATATGCTTCAATATCCCCATATCCTACACTTGTTTGACCAGAGAAATGGCTCGTTAACATATCACAAGCGTCTGGAGCGTATTTAGACACTCGATCTTCTTTTTCCGTTTCATTCCATAGCGTAGTTTGTACGGTGGATCCTTTAATATTTCGATGATGCTCCTTTCCCTTAAACACTTCCCAGATCGCATCTTTAAGTTTTTCTAACCCTCTGAGGTGAGGCGTCGCAAAAACAATTTGATATAGTTCAACATCGTTCACATTGTGAAATTGGTATCTAAACACATGGTTAATAGCACCAACCCTTAGGAAGCTCTCTGTCGCTCGAAGCAAATCGTCTTTTGTCTCAATGGAAAGCCCAGCAAAACATTGAGATATTCTCCCGTCATCCTTATCTCTAACAAAATGCTGCGTAGCCAAATTAAGCAACAGTTCACAGTAGATCCCTTTTTGTTTTAAAAAATCTGACAACTTCTTCATATCAACTGTTGTCAAGTTATACGGATCAACATATAGAATTGTTGACCCAAATCCTAGGCATGACATTCTATTTTGAAGTCCCATTAAATAATCATTCACGTCTTGGCAAACAGACGATACGACAAGATTTGATGGCTGATGTCCGTCGGATATTTCCGTGATTATTTGTGAACATATTTCAATTCGCTCAGCCCTATTATCATTAAGCAAAAGGTTAAAGGTTTTTTCTGGATGGCTTGTTGCAGCCAAAATAAACAGCTTGAATATCTCTATAGCTGTTGATAAATCTCCATCTTTATATATTCCCGCATTGCACATACAATCAATAAAGTTTATTGAAGTGACATCTACACGATTCTCGTTCACAAGTAGCCAAGACTCAACATATTTGGCAACATACTTAATCTTGTATGTGGTTTGCTCCTTCTTGTCGTCAAGTTCTGAAACATTTATGCCAAGCTTGTCAATCAAAGACAACAACATATCCCTACCCTGCCTTCTCTGAATAAAGTTTGAAGAGGTGGGCGACGATACGTTCTTCGTTGCCGTGGAAGTTGACTCCGTAGGCGCGCTCGACGGCTTTGTCCAGTGCTTTGTGGGCTTTTACCAACTCCGGGTGGAAAGGCATTGATCGTTCCCCGTACATATCAGCAAGGTTGCTATCCGGGTATTGCGCCCTAGCGTCAAGGATGCCCTGCGCTAAATGCTCAATTTCCGCTTTCTGCTCGTCGGATACATCTGGCCACGGAAAATTGTTATAGACTATGGCTTTTGAGTATTGGTAATCGCTCTTTAGTCTTCCACAAACTGCCCGAGTCCAAGCCATATGAACACTAGAGGTTAACACACCAAAATGATAGAGCGTTGCATTAGGGACAATGCAGAGCTTGTTGCTTGCAATCACGTCAGGCGAAAGATATCCAATGGGAATATAGCGGCGTTGGCCTGAAGACACTTCTGGGATAGCTAAGTAATTTGTCTTCGGCTGAGTAATCGAGAAAAATAACTGCGGCGTTTCAGCTTTCTCTACTGTTGGCTTCGCACTACTAGCCAGTCGAAATGCTCTTACCTGCTCAATACGCGCTAATATGCGAGAACACTTCTTTACTAAACTGAACGAAACATCATGCAACCAGATACAGTAACGATTGTTCCCGTTTATGAATTCCGTTGAACCAATATAGCGTTTAATAAATTGTTCTGATGCCGGTTCCTCGAGTAGTAGCTCCTCTTTCTCATCCAGTGTCAATATAAGGTGACCACCGTCCGAAGGTTTGTTGCCATAAGTCATTTGTGGAATATCGCAAATCGGCTTACTTTGGCTTACAACCAACACATTCGGAGCATTTACTAAATACGCATTGATGTTTTGCGCATCAATCTCATCGCCATTGCTGTCATATATTGTTTTCGGCATCTTGGTCTGCTTTATGCTGAATCCGATAATCACACAATGAACGTGAGCCTTATCTTTTGCTTCACTATTCCAGATGAACGTTCTCCAAGCAAAATCGATATGGACATCAAACCGCTCGAACAGAGTGCCCCATAGCGGTGCGACTTGCTCGCCTTGCGTAATCGAGTTTGTCGAAACAAGCGCGGCTTTGATTTCAGGATTGATAACCATCATCTCGCAGGTCTTGTAATACCAGCCTGCAACATAGTCCAGCGAATTTGATAGTCGAATCTTCCCATACAGATCAACGATGTCTTGCTTTTGCTTTGCCGTGCAGTTCGATGAACCAACAAACGGTGGGTTGCCCATCACGTAGTTGCACTTCTCCGCTGGCAGCAGCTCGCTCCAGTCAAACCGTAGGGCGTTCTCGCACACTATGTTGTGCAGCTTCTTGAGGGGCAGGTTGATGTAGGGATGATCCAGGATGCGGCTGGTCTCTTGGTTGGCCTGGTGGTCGGCTATCCAGAGAGCGGTGCTCGCGACGCTTACGGCGAAGTCGTTGATCTCGATGCCGTAGAACTGCTCGACATGCACTTTTATGAGGCTCTCCGTGTCAAAGTTCATCCCGGTCTGGCCCGACGCGCTGCTCCCCATTCCCGCGTCGCCATACAGGCGCTCAAGGATGTCGTTTTCCATGCGGCGCAGGTCGAGGTAGGTCTGCGTCAGGAAGTTGCCGCTCCCGCAGGCCGGGTCCAGGAATTTCAAACTCGCCATCTTGTCCTGCAGGGCCAGGAGCTTAGCCCGCTCGTGACCGGCTCCGTTTAACTCGCTCCGCAGGCCGTCCAGGAACAGCGGGTCGATCACTTTGTGGATGTTGGCCGGGCTCGTGTAGTGCATGCCGCCGGCGCGGCGTTCGTCGCCGGAAAGTATGCTCTCAAAGATCGAACCAAAGATGACCGGAGAGATCGGCGCCCAGTTGAAGTTGGCGCAGTGCGCTAACAGCTCAAGCTTGATCTCCTCGGTCAGCGGTGGGACCTGGATCTCGCTCTCAAACAGCCCGCCGTTTACGTAAGGGAACTGCTGCAGCGCCTCGTTGATGTCATAGTTGGCCGCGCGCGCTTCCGGCGGCGTGCTCAGCGTGGTGAAGACGTCGATGAGCGCGTGGCGCAGCGTCGAAAGGTCTTCCATGCGCGTCTTCAGGTAGGAGGTAAATTGCGCCTCGTCAAACAGGCCGCTGTCCTCCGCGTACAGGCAAAACAGTATCCGGACCATCAGGACCGAGAGGTCGTGGCGCGCGCTGTCCTGGTCGCGGTACTGCCCCGCCATCAGCTTATAGAGCCGCCCGATGCGACGTGCGGCGTCGCGGTTTACCCGCTCTTCCTTTTCGATCTTTTCGTTGATCTCGCTGATGAGAAAGTGAAAGACCTGGAGGTTATCGGGCAGCTCTTCGAGGGTGACGGCTACGGGCGCCTGATTGAAGTCCTCGCGGCAGTCGTAGAGGCGAAAGCTCCCAAAGTCAGAGACGATGATATAGTTGGGCCGCTCGGTCAGCGGGAGGTTCTGGGCATAGCGCACGGCCTGCTCATAGGGAGTGAGGTCGTCGTGACCCGGCTGCTTAGCGTCGAGGTCGATGGCCAGCGACTTCTGCTCTATGAGAACCTTGCTGGACGGGATGTAGGCATCGATACGCCCTGTGCCCGCGGCGCCGATGATCTTGACCTTCTTCTGATAGTCGATCTCATGATGGACGCGCGCCACACCCATGACTTCCTGCAGGAACTGGTTCCAGAAAGTCTGGTCGTCCTCATCTTCGCGGCCCTTGCCGCGCCATTCCTCGACGAACTTATCTGCCGCAAGCCTACGCTCTGTGGGTGACGGTGTCACGTGGTCCTTCCTCTTGGTTGCTGTTGGTGACAAGGGGTCAGGTACTTTGCCATGCGCGCATGACAAAGTACCTGACCCCTTGTCATATGCTGTGTTCAATTATAGGTGAATTAAGTTGATCGCACAAACGTCCGTATTCTGCTATACTGAGGGCATGCCAGACGTGGACTACACAGCGCAAGTGGCGTACTTCGCCGGCCGTCCGTGGGATGGGCGCGCCATCATCCACCTTGACCTTGACGCCTTCTTCGCGAGTGTGGCGCAGCTCGACGATCCTGACCTACGTGGTAAACCGGTCATCGTCGGAGGGGATGCCTCAAGGCGCGGCGTCGTGTCAACGGCCAGCTACGAAGCGCGTGAGTTTGGCGTGCATTCTGCCATGAGCTCAAAGATCGCTGAGCGCCTCTGTCCCCAGGCGATCTGGGTGCGTCCTGATTTCGCCCGCTACCATGAGCTTTCTGAGGCGGTCTTTAACATCCTGCGCAGTTACACCCCAGCCGTGCGCCCTGTCTCGATCGACGAAGCCTTCGCAGACATCACGCCGGACACTTTCGACACGCGCCATCCGGCCGAGATCGCCGCAGAGATACTTACCCGCGTCTCAGAGCTCGGCATCACGGGTTCCATCGGCCTCTCACCTTCAATGACCGTCTCCAAGATCGGCTCCGACTTTCAGAAGCCACGCGGGCTTACCGTTGTCGAACCGGGGACCGAAGCGGCGTTTCTTGAGCCCCTGCCCGTCAAGAAGATGAGCGGGATCGGCCCAAAGGCCAGCAAGAGGCTCCACCAGCTCGATATCGAGACGCTCGGCCAACTTGCCGCGACAAATATTGATGAGTTGCTCCCGATCTTTGGCTCGCTCACCCAGCAATTCCATGATCGCGCCGCCGGCATCGATACGCGCCCGGTGACCACGGGCGACCCGGTCAAATCGGTCAGCAACGAGAACACCTATCCCCGGGACCTGCGCACCCGTGCAGAGATCGACGACGCACTGCGAGCGCTTGCCGCACACGTCGGTCGGCGCCTGCGTCAACAGGGCCTCAAGGGGCGCACGCTCTCCCTGAAAGTTCGCTATGGGGACTTCACGACCAAGATCGCCAGCCGCACGTTCGACCCGCCTTTTGATAACGAGCGGATCTTTCTGCCCTGGGTCCTGGACATGTTCACAGGAATCTGGCCCGCGGGCCGAGGCGTACGCTTGCTGGGTGTTGGGGTCTCGAATTTCACATCTGGCCGCGAACAGCTCGGGCTGTTTGACACGCAACCTCAGGAAGAGCGCGCTTCGCATGAGCAACTTGTGAACAAGCTTGATTCTATCCGGGATAAGTTTGGCGAGGATGCGCTGCTCAGCGGACGGCGTCTGAGCGAAAAGCAACGCGCGCGATCGGAGACTCCCAGACCGCGACCTCAAAAACCTTCACCCGGGGATCTACCACCTGAGCCAGGCGATCGTAAATGATGCGCGACAGGTTTTCTGCCGTCGGGCTGAGCGTATCAAACGGCTTGACCTCATTGAGATGATGGTGATCGTAATCCACCAGTATCCCCCGAACATCATCCTTCAGTGACTTGAAGTCATAGACGATGTCGATCTCATCCAGCTTGCGCCCGCACACCGTTACCTCGACCTCCCAGGTATGCCCATGCAGCTCGCTGCAAGGCCCCGGATAGCCGTAGAGGCTGTGTGCGGCGTCGAAGTGCTCTTTGACCGTCAGGTAGTAGGTTCCCGGCGTCTGTGCCACCTGAGCGGCTTTGGGAGCGCCAGAGGCCTTCTTCTGAGGCTTTGTATCCGCAGATGAAGACGCATATGTGGCAGCAGTATCGGCTTTATCGGCTTTGTTAGCCATGAGCGGCTCCTCCTCATCAGGAAACAGGCTCCGTTGCGTCGGTGTATAGGCGGCGGGCGCCTCTCCTACTTCTTCGCGCGCGTCAAGCGCCTGGTTGACGAGCGCATCGGCCTCGCTGTTATCCTCACGCAAGGTATGCTTGATCGTCCAGGACTCCAGATCCGCCAACAGGGACTGGACATGCGCGGACAGCGCTTTGAGAGCGGGGTTCTTGACTTTGTAAGCGCCGGTGACTTGTTTGACCATCAACTCGCTGTCGGCGATCATCTCCACGCGCCGCGCGTCCAGCGCTTTCGCATTCTCCAGGCCCCAGATCAGCGCCTCGTACTCCGCCACGTTGTTGGTGGTTGTCCCGATGAACGCTCCGCCGCTTGCGACCTCAACGCTCCCGCATTCCAGCACGAAACCGATACCAGAAGGTCCGGGGTTTCCGCGCGAGCCGCCGTCAGTATGCAGGATAAAGGCCTGCTGCTCCTGTCCCGTGTCATCTTTCATGTCACTGCTCCACCACTAACAGCCGGCCACACTGCGGGCAGGCTTCGATCTCATCACTGTCCTCGATACGCGCGCGCTGCCCGGTAGGCGGCACAATCGAGCATCCCAGACATTTCCCTTTCTTGAAGCGGGTGACCACGATGCCACCTTTTGTCTCCACCAGGGTGTCATAGCGCGCCAGCACGTCGGCCGGGAGCGTATCCGTCACAGCTTTGCGCTGGGCGTCAAGCCCGTCAAGCTCCGTTTTCAGTGCCCCTGCCTGCTCGCGATACGCCGCGATCTCAGCACCTTCGCGTGCCTGTAGGACTCCAATCTTTTCCTCAGTGTCAGTCCGCAGGTTTTCGTAGTCCTGCTGCTTCTGCAACAGCTCAAGGCTTTTGTTCTCCAGGGCGTCCTTGCGCTGGGCGAGCGCGTCAAGCGACGTACTCAACACCGCTGCCTCACGGTGATCGGTCGCCTCGTCAATGTGGCCCTGCTCCTCAGAGATCCGTGCTTCGACCGCCGCAAGATCCTTGCCCAGATCTGCCTCTGAACCCGCGACCTCAGCAATCTTTGCTTCGATCAGCTTGATCCGCTGATCGCCTTCAGCCTGCTTGGCACGCAGGGCCGCGACTATGCGCTTCTGAGGCAAAGCGTCGATCTGCTCGGCGACCTTTCGCCGTGCGGTATCGATCTCCTGGAGCTCCAGGAGCTGGTCACCGATCCTCTTGAGCTCTTCATCCATGATCCGGGTCCTCTTCCGTGATAATCTGTGAGAAAAGATCGCGCGGAAGCAAGGCGACTGTCACCCCACGGTCTGTGCAATCCCCTACCAGCGTATCATGCAAAAGGGCCGCCAAAGGCCACTCGCTCACATCGTGGCCCACTTCAATGCAGGAAATCCCCCGGTCGCGGGCCTCGACCAGCTGGTGATACTTCATCTCTCCGGTAATGAAGAGCTGCGCGCCACTCTCGATCGCAGCGTCAAGGGCGTCGCCACCAGATCCCGTTGCGGTTACAACGCGCGTAAGCTGGCCAGCATCCGCTGGAGCAAGGCTCAGGCGTACCGGCGCCTGAAAACGCCGCGCGAGCAACTTGGCTACGCTTGTTGCGGACAGCGCGGCAGTCGCCTCCCAAAGCTGTGCAAAGGCCGGCAGCACCTGGCCCTGTTCGTCAGTCGCAGTGACCAGGGGCCCGCGTGATACCAGCGGCAAACCAGCGCCCAGGCTGAGGCGCGCCTCCTCGCTCACATCAAGGTTGGTGTGACAAGCAATAAGCGCGCTGCCCAGGTCCCGGGCGACTTTCTCAAGAACGACCCCGTAGGCTGGCGGCTGCTCGCCTGGCTCAGGAGGCAGGTAGGTTGGATGATGGGTGACAAGAAGGTCAGCGCCGGCCTGCTGCGCCCGGCGCAAGGTCTCGTCATTCGGGTCGAGCGCGCACACGATGTGGTTGACCGGCTGCCCAGGGTCACCCACAAGCAAGCCGACACGGTCCCAGGACTCGGCGTCCTGAAGGGGATAGCGCTCGTCAAGCAGCGCCAGCACCTCACCGACGGTGAGGGGGCCCGGCTCCCCTGCTGCGGCCGGAGGCTTCACTTAATCGTCCTCGCCCTCAGCGGGTTCTTCCTCTGCATGCGGATCGAAGTTAGGATCGGCGCTCTTGATTTCGCCAGAGAGCGGCTCGCGCCCGTTCTTCTTCAGGTAGTCGTCGATCGCGACCTTAAGGCCGTCGGTGGCAAGTACTGAGCAGTGCATCTTGACCGCTGGCAGCCCGTCGAGCTCATCGGCCACATCCTGCTTGCTGATCTTGACGGCATCCTGGATCTTCTGGCCTTTGACCAAGTCGGTCACCATCGAAGAGGTCGCGATAGCCGCGCCACAGCCAAGCGTCTGGAACTTGGCGTCGGTGATGGTATCTTCCCCATCAACGCTGATCGTGATGTTCATGATGTCGCCACAAACGGGATTGCCGACCTCGCCTTCCCCGTCAGGATTCTCGATCTTGCCCACGTTATGCGGGTTGCGGAAGTGTTCCATTACCTTATCTGAATATATCATCGTCATTCCTTTCTTAGTTTTCTTCTCTTAAAAGCGCATAGCACTTTCTGGCGATGAATGTCTTCGTCTGGCTAGGCGTCGCGAGGCGCAGCGGCCTGTTGGCCGTAAGCCTCGCGAGAACAACGCCAGGCGGAGACAGGCACGTCAGAAAGTTATCGGGTTTTCGCCGCAGAACATCTTTTTGTACACCGGCGACATTGCGCGCAGTTTCTCGACGATCGGCACGAGCGCATCAATGAACTCATCGATGTCGGCCTCGGTATTATCTATGCCTAATGAGATGCGCAGGCTGCCGTGAGCGATGACCTGCGGTACGCCAATGGCAAGCAACACATGACTGGCCTCAAGCGAACCAGAACTGCAGGCAGAGCCCGTCGAAACTGAGAATCCGAGGTTGTCAAGTTGGAGCAACATCGACTCCCCTTCGACGCCCTTGACCAGCAGCGATGCGATGTTGGGCAGGCGCTCGCCGGTATCGACCGTCGCCTGAACGTTTTCCAGGCGCGAAGTGACGCCGTCGATGACCCGGTCGCGTAGCGCCGCCAGGCGGACTGCCTCGGACTCGCGCACCTCAAGCGCCAACTCAAGCGCTGTGGCAAAACCGACCGCGCCCGCCACATTCTGAGTACCGCTACGGCGCTTGGTCTCCTGTCCGCCGCCTTTGATGAGCGCGTCAAAGCGCGTACCACGCTTCAGGTAGAGCGCACCGACTCCCTTGGGCCCGTGCACCTTATGCGCGGAAAACGAAGCCATGTCGACGTCGAGATCGACCACATCAAAGGGGATCTTTCCCAGTGACTGCACCGCATCGGTATGCATGAGCGCGCCGGCTTCATGGGCAAGAGCAGCGATGCTCTTGATGTCATTGATCGAGCCGATCTCGTTATTGCTGTGCATGATGCTGACCAGCTTGGTATCTTCGCGCAGGGCCGCTTTGACGTCTTCGGGATAGACATGCCCGTCCTTGCGCGGTTTGACCAGGGTCAGGTCATAGCCATGTTTTCCCAGCCACTCGGCCGTTTCAAGAACGGCGTCATGCTCATAGGCTGACGTGATGAGGTGGCCACCATCAGGCGCTACCTTGCGCAAAGTTGAAAAGAACGCCGCGTTGTCTGCCTCGCTGCCGCCGCTCGTAAACACGATTTCTGAGGGTTGCACCGCTCCGATGCCTGCCGCGAACTTCTCGCGCGCTGCCTCAAGGGCACGGGCCGCGTCGCGCCCCAGGGTATAAAGCGAGTTCGGGTTGCCAAACTCCTGCGTGTAATAAGGAAGCATTGCCTCGGTGACCCGCGGATCCATCGGCGACGTCGCTGCATAATCAAAATACTTACTGCCCATTCAGAGAACCTTCTTTCTCATATCCTTATATCTTCTCCCGGTATAAATTTGTAGTATTTTCTCCATTGATAATCATCGCATGCAACAGCACTGAATAACAGAATATGTAACCCGGGTTTCATTATTTTTCCACGAGCGGCACAGAAAAAGAGTAAGGCGCGAGCGCAGTCTAAAAAGAAAGCGGTAACAAGATAGCGCGAAATTAACGTTCACTAACAAGGCGCCGTGAAACGATGCGGGCTTTAGCCCGTGAGTTTCGCGGGAACAAAGTTAGCGGACGTTAAGACGCGCTAGTAAATTTTTTTAAATACTTTGCGACTAGATCCACTTCGATGTTGACCGGGGCGTCAAGGGTCAGATCCAGCAAGGTCGTCTGTTCTGCGACCGCAGGTACCACCAGGCAGGTCACTAAATCCCCGTCCAGCCGGGTCACGTTAAGCGATACCCCGTTTATGGCGATCGGCCCGTTCTCGACCAGGTAGTCTGACAGAGCGATCGGTATGCGGAAAGTGAAGGAAAGCGTGTTGCCCGCGGTGTTGCGTTGCTCGACAATGCCAATGCCGTCAGTGATGCCTGTCAGGGTGTGCCCCCCGATCCGGTCCGACATCCTCAAACCTCGTTCGAGGTTGACCTTCTGGCCAGTCGTCAGCTCGCCCAGCGTCGTGTGATCGCGCGCATCGCTTGTGATGTCTGCGGCAAAAGACCCGCGCATGAACTGCGCGATGGCAAGTTTCTCCCCATCGACGGCGACCGCATCCCCTAACGCCATGTCGCGCCCAAAATCAGGAGCATAGATCTCGATCTGAGCGCCTGGTCCGCGCACCACTATCTGGGAAACGATCCCTACCGCTTCGATCACACCTGCAAACATGAGGCCCCCTACTATTCCTGTAGCCTGTCGCCGCTCAGCTCGTCAGCAGCAAAGTCATCAAATCCCTCAGCCAACTCCTCGTCGCGATCCATCTGGGCAGCGACTGCAGCCGCCCGTATCGTTTCAAGGGCCGCCGCCGGATCCGCTGCGCCAAAGATCGCGTTGCCAGCCACGAGGCAGGTCGCTCCCGCCGCGGCGACTTCTGCAGCCGTCTGCTCGTTGATGCCCCCGTCCACCGAGATGAGCGGGGCGACCCCGGCAAAGCGGCACATCTCATCGATCTCCGCGACGCGGTCGGTTGCGCGCTCGATGAAACTCTGTCCCCCGAAACCGGGATTGACACTCATGACGAGCACGAGGTCGACCAACTCAAGAACTTCTTCGGCAAAATCGAGCGGAGTGGCAGGGTTGAGCGCGATACCGGCTTTCGCGCCACGCTCGCGGATATGGTTCAGGACCCGGTCCAGATGGCGGCACGCCTCGACGTGGACGGTCACATAGTCGGCGCCCGCGTCCAGGTACCAGTCCACGCAGTCATCAGCGTTCGTGATCATCAGGTGCGCGTCAAGCGGCAGCGTCGTGGCGGCTTTAAGCGCCTTGATGACCGGCGGGCCAAAGGTCAGATTCTCGACAAAGTGCCCGTCCATCACATCCAGGTGGAGCAGGTCTGCCCCCGCACGCTGCATCAGGCAAGCCTCCTCACCTAAGCGTGCGAAGTCACAGGACAGAAGCGATGGCGCGATCAGAAGCGTCATAAGGTCTCACTTCCCTGAGGCCTGTCCATAAGCAAGGGCAGCGCGTCTTTGGGGCTCAGCCCGTGATAGAGTATCGCATAGACGACCTCGATGATCGGTACTTCGATGCCGCGCTGCTGCGCCAGGTGATGAAGCGCGCGGCAGGCCACGGCCCCCTCGACGACCATCTTCGTCGCTTCTTCATAGCCCTGCAAGGTACCACCCTGCGCGATCAGCTCGCCCAGGCTGCGATTGCGCGAGTGCTGCGATGTGCAAGTGACGACTAAGTCACCCATGCCAGCCAGGCCCATGTAGGTCCGTTGGTCGGCGCCGACCGCAGCGCCCAGCCGAGCAAGCTCGGCCAGTCCGCGCGTCATAAGCGATGCTTTTGCGTTATCTCCAAAGCCGAGGCCATCGCAGACGCCACAGGCGATCGCGATAACGTTTTTGCCTGTGCCGCACATTTCAACGCCGACGAGGTCGGTGTTGGTGTAGACCCGGAAGAAACTCGTCGCAAACAGGCCCTGGAACAGGTCGGCGGTCGCCTGAGAGTTGGAAGCTACGACCGTCGCTGAAGGCATCCCGCGGCTGACCTCTTCTGCATGATTAGGCCCGGACAGGCCGGCGATGCGCTCAGGATGGCCAAACTCCTCCTCGAGTACCTGGGTCATCAACAGCGAACTGCCGTCCTCGATGCCTTTACTCAGGATAATGACCGGTACATCATCGCCCAGGTAAGGCGCCATCCCGTGAGCCGTAGCTCGTACGCCCACCGACGGCGTGACCATCACGACCGCGCGCGCGCCATCCAGCACAGGCGCGAACTCATGTGAAGCGGTAACGCGCTCAGAAAAACGCACATCAGGTAAGTAGAGGGGATTGCGATGCTCAGTGCTCACGCAGTCAGCGATCTCCGGCTCCCGTGCCCAGAGGGTCACTTCATGGCCTTTCTGGTCCAGAAGCCAGCAGACAGCTGTCCCCCAGGAACCTGCTCCAATGACTGCAACGCGCATCCTAATCTCCGTTTTCATCCACGGGCGCCTTATTGCGCCCGAACTCAAGCTTGTTCTCGGTACCCGCACGCAGGCGGGCGATGTTGCTTCGATGTAACCATATAACGAATAGCGACGCCGCGACCGAGAAGATGATGAACGGTAACGATGGATAGAACAGCCACATCGTCAGCGGCAGCAGTACGGCTATCGTCAGTGAAGCGACCGAGACATAGTGAGTTACAAAGACCAGGATGAGAAATACCGGCACCAGGATAGGCAAAAGCTTGGGAAACATCGCGATCACAATGCCACCTGTCGCTGCCATCGCCTTGCCCCCTTTGAACTTGATATAGGGAGAAAACGCATGTCCTACGATGGTCGCGACGGACGCAGTGACCAAGGCCCAGTGAGCGGTCAGCCGCGGATAGCCCTGCGTACTATAGGCGAGGCGGATCAGCTTTGAGAGCGACTCGAAAAACGCCGGCGTTGCCATCTGCGGGAAGAGCCAGCGCGCCAGATAGACCGCCGCGGCGCCTTTCAGGCCATCCAGTATCAGTACCAGGGCGCCTGCCACCGGACCAAAACAGCGCAGTGCGTTGGTCGTTCCCAGGTTGCCCGATCCCATCGTGCGCAGGTCCTTGTGATAGATCAGCTTGCCGACGATCAGCGAAAACGGGATAGCGCCCACGAAATAGCACACCACGACCAGGAACACGAATCCCGCCCAGAGCGGTATATGCAGATCAGCGAGCATGCCCTACTCCCCCTTCTTCTTGAACTTCAAGGTAATCGGCGTTCCGGTCAGGTCGAAGTGCTCCCGCAGGCGATTTTCCAGGTAACGCTCGAAGCTGTCATCGACCAGCGTTGGAAAATTACAGAAAAAGGTAAATCCTGGCGGTCCCGTGTGCGTCTGCGTCACGTAGTTCAAACGCAGGGTCTTGCCCTGGCGATTGACCGTATGGCCAAAGTCACGCAGCTCGGTGAGCAAGCGGTTAAGCGCACTGGTTGATATCTGCTGCTGGGCGCTGTCGTAGGCGGCTTCGACTGTGTCGAGTACCAGTTCGATCCCTCGCCCCGTCAGGGCAGAGAGCCGGATCACAGGCGCCCAGGACGCGAAGGTCAGCCGGTCTTCGAGGCGTCCCAGGAGTTCTTCGCGCTGCTCTTCTTCGCCGCGCATAAGGTCCCACTTGTTAACGGCGATGACCAGGGCACAACCCCGGTTTATCGCAAAGTTCGTGATGCGCTGGTCCTGGTCGGTCAGCCCGACCGAGGCGTCGATGAGCAGCACCGCTACGTCAGCGCGCTCCAATGCCCGCATCGCGCGTACAAAACCATAGTATTCAACATCGTCGGTGATGAGCCCTTTGCGCCGCAACCCGGCCGTATCGATCAACGTATAGGGGCGATCGTGATAGGTGATCTTCGTATCAAGCGAGTCACGCGTCGTACCCGCCACGGCGCTGACCATCGAACGCTCCTCACCCACCAGGCGGTTGAGCAGCGAGGACTTGCCAGCATTGGGGCGCCCCAGCAGGGCGACCTTGATGCTGTCGTCGACCGGAGCCTCGCGCGCAGCGTCTGGCAGTGCGTCTACGACCAGATCGAGTAAGTCGCCCGTGCCATTGCCATGGGTCGCCGAAACCGGGATCGGCTCCCCCAGCCCCATCTGGTAGAAGGCGTACGTCTCCGTGAGCGAACCCGGCGTATCAACCTTGTTGACGACCAGGATCACAGGCTTACGGGCGCGCTTGATGAGGCGAGCGACCTGCTCGTCTTCTGAGGTGACATCCCCGCGCCCATCAACAAGCAACAGGATCAGGTCGGCCTCTTCGATCGCCATCTGAGCCTGGGCTTTGATACCCAGTTGGAACTCATCGGTTGAGCTTATCTCGATGCCGCCCGTGTCGACCAGGATAAAATAACGCCCGTTCCACTCGCAGGGGGCGTAACTGCGGTCGCGGGTGACTCCGGCGCTCGTATGGACGATGGCGTCATCAGAGCGCGCGAGGCGATTGACGAGCGTCGACTTCCCTACGTTGGGACGGCCGACGACGGCCACTATCGGAAGGCGATCGGTCATGACCAGCTCCCTTCTCCCGCTAAGTCCTCGATTGCGCGCGCCAGGCCAGGCGCAGACGACGGGAAGAAAACAAGCGATGCGGGCGCTGTTGCGCTGATGTCTGCGGCAGTGCGCCCGTCAAGGGTCTGCCCCGCGTAGTTAAAGATCACGTCACTGATCAGGTAAGTCGTCGGCAAGCTGAGACGCTCGCTGTCATAGGTGACCGCCCGCAGGATATCTGCTGAGGACAAAAGCGCCGTGACGCTGACCGTCCCTCCGAGGAACTCGTTGCGCACGGGCAACAAGCGGACCTTGCCTCCTGCCCCGATCGCGGAGAGCGCGCCGAGCAAGGTATCGCGGATCAGCTCCCCGCAGACTAACGTGAGAGCTTCAGACTGCTCCGGCACAAGAGAAAGCGCCTGCTGAAGTTGCGGCAGATGCTCCTTGAAGTCCTCGATCAAGCCCCAGACCATGCCGATGCCGTTTTCGAGCTGCGGAAAACCCCCGTAGTACTTTGCCATCGGAAACGGCGCCTGCGCCGTGATGTAGAACTCATCGGCCAGGCTGACCCAATCCCAGCCCTGGGCCTCTTCCTCGGCAAACTGATAGCGCTGGACTTGTTCGATCACGCGAGCGGCGTCGATCTGGTCGGTCCAGTCACGCAACGGGCTCGCGCTATCGTTCTTGTCTGCGTCCGCACCTTCACCTTCACCTTCCGGCGTTTTCGCGTACTTGGTCCAGGCGACCGGCACGATGCCAACGCTGGCGATGTGTGGCTTACGTGTTGGATCGCAAAGATAGGAAAGCGTCTGATCCAGTACTTCGCCGTCGTTGACACCAGGCACCAGTACGATTTGGATATGAACGTCGATCCCGGCGCTAAGGAGCTGATCAAGCACCTCCAGGCCGCGCGCCTGCCGTGGACCGATCAGGCGCTTACGCACGGCGGGATCGACCGCATGAAGCGAAACGTGGAGCGGGGACAGCCGTTGCTCGATGATGCGCTCGACTTCGGCGTCGTCGAGATTGGTCAGGGTTACGAAATTGCCCTGCAGAAACGAAAGCCGGTAATCGTCATCGCGCACATACAACGATGGGCGCAGTCCCGGCGGCAACTGCTTCATGAAGCAAAACTCGCAGTTGTTGGCGCAGGTCTTGACGCCGTCGAAGAGTACGTCGGCTGTTTCAAATCCCCAGTCCTCGCCAGGCGCTCGTTCAAGCATAAGGCTGCGGCGTGCGCCTGCAGGGTCCTCGACGGTCACCTCAACACGCTCGCCATCACTGTACCAGCGCCAATCGATCAAATCATGCAGCGCCTGCCCCTCTGCCTCAAACAAGCGGTTGCCCGTCTGCAAACCGCCACGCTCTGCCGGCGAGTTCGCTGTGACCTGAGTGACCGTATTGCCTTGGTCGTGACAGGTACCCCTGGGGTGTTTGTCACCAGTAGTGTCAGGTACCCCTGAGGTGTTTGTCTCCGGGCGCTCGTAGTAAGCGGACTGCTTCACGCTACCAGCTCCCCGATATGTGCGACCACACTATCCAGGTGCTCGGCAGGGGTGGAAGCGCCCGCAGTTACGCCAATACGCTGGACGCCTTCAAACCACGCGCGTTGGAGTTCCTCGGGACGCTCGATATGGTAGGTACGCGCGCCTGCCTCGCGGCTAATGCTCGCCAGGCGGGTCGTGTTGCCGGAATTCTGACCACCCACGACCACCATCACTTCCGAATCAAGCGCCAGCTCGCGCGTAGCCTCCTGGCGTTTGCTGGTCGCGTCACAAATCGTGTTATAGACGCGCAATTCCTGACAACGAGGCATCAACGCCGCAACCACCGCCTGGAGCGCATCGAGTGTCTGCGTAGTTTGTACCACCACGCCCGCTTTATGCGCTGAGAGTTCTGCAGGGATATCATCAGGCGTCGAGACGACCAGGGCTCCTGCGCCTGCATGAGAGCGCACCGCGACGACCTCGGGATGATCGCGCTCGCCGATGATGATGACCTGGTAGCCTTCGGCCGATAAGGTACGCACCGCTTGCTGGACTTTACGCACATACGGGCAGGTCGCGTCGATGACCGTGATGCCCCGGTCCTGGGCTTCAGTGATCCGGGACGCTTTGACCCCGTGGGTCCGGATGATGAGCGTATCGCCTGGGCTAAGCTCCTGCAGGTCATCGATGACCGCGACCCCTTCGCTTGCAAGTTCTTCGACGACACGCGGATTGTGAATGAGCGGCCCGAGCGTAGAGGCATGACCGGCACGAGCGGCCGCTTCATGCGCCAACTTCAGGGCACGCTCGACCCCATAACAGACGCCAGCGTCACGCGCTATGCGGATCTGGGGGGCCATCAGGCATCAGCCTCCTTTGAGCCAGAGCTCTCAGGTTGCAGGTCCTCATCAGGATCAACCGTAGCTTTTTCGGAGCTTGCCGTGGTATGGACCTCGCCCATCTTCTGTTTGACGGTCGCGCCTGCCTGGTGCTTGTGGCTCAGGCGCCCGGTGCGCGCGATCTCTGCCGTGTCCATCTGCTCGGCGATCGAGGCCATGACTGCCGTGGTCATGGCGTCCATGCGCTCGCGGCGAGCGCCTTCGAAGTCCTCGGGATAGAGCGGGCGCCCGATACGCACATAGACCTTGGGGATACGGGGGAAAGGCTTCATGATCTTGTCGGTGCCCACAATACCCACGGGCATGATCGGCACATTATTGCGAATCGCCAAAAATGCGACGCCGGACAGTGCCTCGCCCAGCTCCCCTTCTGCCTTGTCAAGCACGCGGCGCCCTTCAGGAAAGATCCCCAGACTGTCGCCGGCTTTCAGGAGCCTTTCACAGTGAGAAATCATCTTACGGTCCGCCGTACCACGCTCAACGGGTACCGACCCGATCTGGTTAAACACCCAGCCCAGAAACGAGCTGGCGTCATACATCTCCTGCTTGATGAGAAAGTGGGTCGGGTGGCGATACTTCGTCTGGAGCACGCAGAGCAGCAAGCCGTCAACATAGCTGACATGGTTACCGGCAACGATCATCGGGCCTTCCGGGACCTTGTCCAGGCCATCTAAGTTCACCCGAAAGATCATACGGACGACCAGGCTCGCTATCGGAACAACGATGCGGAAAAACCCCCAGCGAGGGGCATCCGGACCCTGGAAGGGCTTGCCGACACGCTCACGCGGCTTCATTGCGCCTCTCCTTTCCGGATCTCTGCTGTCCAGGTAAGAATACGGGCGATGACCTCATCAAGCGTGAGGTCGGTCGTGTCAAGAACACGGGCGTCAGGCGCAGCTGCAAGCGGTGAGTACGCGCGGTTGCTGTCAGCTTCGTCACGCGCCAGAAGCGCCTCGTAGGCACTGCGGCGATCTAGCTCGCCCCCAATATCATGTGCTTCGTTCTGTTCGATCCTGCGACGCGCCCGGACTTTTGGGTCCGCGGTCAAAAACACCTTAAGTTCAGCATCCGGGAACACAACAGTACCAATATCGCGGCCTTCCACCACCGTGTCTGCCTGGGCCGCCAGCGCGCACTGTTGGGCTACCAGGGCGCTGCGCACTTCTGGCAGGCTCGCGACCCTGCTGACCCCCTCGTCAGTGGCGGGCAGGCGTATTGCGCGCGTCACATCCTCGCCATCGATCAGAACCTGTGAGGGCAATGCCTCCCCGGGGCGATAGCCAAAGTCGATACGTACTGCGCGCGCCAGACCAGCGAGGGCCGACTCATCTTCAAGCCCGATGCCTCGCTTGAGGGCAGCAACGGTCACAGCGCGATACATCGCGCCGGTATCAAGATAGTGAAAACCCAGGAGCTCAGCTATCCGGCGTGCTACCGTTGATTTTCCTGACCCCGCGGGGCCATCGATGGCTATGATCATAGGTGCAACAAGCTCCTTTATTAAGCGTCAAGGCATATCTTTTTTACTGCCGTTACCAGCATTTCTAAGTATAACAAAAGGACTTCATGACAAGATCAGCCGTAAAGCAATGACGCGAAATGAACGTTCGCTGACGAGGCGCCGAAAAGCGTGGCGGCCTGAGGGCCGCGAGCTTAGCGGGAACGACGTCAGCGGGCGTTCAGGCGCGTCATTCAGGCGCGGGGGTGGGCTTGGTGGTATGCCTCCTGCAACCTACGGGTCGAGAGGTGCGTATAGATCTGGGTCGTCGAAAGGTTAGCGTGGCCCAGAAGCTCCTGGACGCTGCGCAGGTCCAGGCCCTCGTTTAAGAGGTCGGTCGCAAAGGTGTGGCGCAGGCTGTGAGGGCTGAAGGTGGGCGCAATACCTGCCAACAACCCATAACGATGAACAATACGGCGGATCGCATCAGAGGAGAGCGCATTGCCACGTGTCGACAGAAACAATCCGCCAGGCAGCGGCGAGGTCGCTTTTGTGTTGTGGGCAAGTAGCTCGGGGCGCACCTGAGCCTCGTAGTCCCGCAGTTTTGCAAGCGCAAGCGGATGCAGGGGGACGTAGCGCTCTTTGCTCCCCTTGCCCATCAACCTCACGCGCCCGGAATCGTAGTCGATGTCTGCGACCGTGACCGCAGCAACTTCAGAAACACGCGCGCCGGTTGCATAGAGAAACTCCAGCAGCGCGCTGTCACGCTGGCCAGACGGCGTCGACTCGTCGACGGCGCCGAGAAGCCTCTGCAATTCATCGCTGTCCAGCGCTTTGGGCAGGCGCCGTCCAAGTTTGGGAGACTGAAGAAGCTCAGCAGGGTTGCGCTCGATCAGGCCTTTCTCTGTCAGGAACACATAAAACGCGCGCAAACAGGCCATCTTACGCGCGATGGTCGTACGCTCATAGGCGGCGGCGTCAAGTTCAGCCAAATAGCCGCGTAGGCTTCGATAGTCGATCGTGAGCAGGTCGTAGCGGTTACGCTCACCCCAGTCGGCGTAAGCTGCCAGGTCACTGGCATAAGCGCTCACCGTATGCTGCGACAGACCACGCACGCCGCGCAATTCAGCCAGGAAGGCGGAGGTCTGTGCATCGATCGTCATCAGAACAGCTCCTGATGCTCACATCGCCACTGAGCCGTAGCCTGCAGAGCGCGCAGGTGGTAGGCGCGGTAGCGCTCCTGCTTGTTGCGCAGGTGTGGCGTGAGCGGCTCGATCAGCCCGTAGTTGACGTGCATCGGTTGATAGTCGGTTGTGGCAGGGTCGGTGGCATAGCGAAAGAGCGACCCCAACGTGGTCGTGCGGGGCAAGAGATCAGGCGCCGCACTCCTCTTTACGCGAGCACATACCATGAGCGCAGCGAGCAGGCCGCCACTCATCGCCTCGAGATAACCCTCAGTTCCCATGATCTGTCCCGCCATGAACAGATTCGGCGCTGCTGCCAGCGAAAGATCCGGCGCCAGTACGCGCGGCGCGTCGAGGAAGGTATTGCGATGCATGACGCCATAGCGCAGGAATTCCGCGTGCTCAAGGCCCGGCAGCAGGGAAAACACCCTGCGCTGCTCCGGGAAGGTCAAGTTGGTCTGAAAACCCACCAGGTTCCAGGCCGTACGAGCCTCGTTTTCTGCCCGCAGCTGCACCAGCGCATAAGGCCAGCGCCCCGTACGAGGGTCATCGACACCGACCGGCTTGAGCGCCCCGAAACGCAGCGCATCAGGGCCGGTGCGCGCCACCTCCTCGACCGGTTGGCAGGCCGCAAAAAGCTCGCGACGGTCAAAATCACGCAGGATAGCGCGCTGCGCGGTGGTGAGCGCCTCATAGAAGCGAACGTATTCTTCTTTGTCCAGCGCGATGTTGAGGTAATCTGCCCCGCCTTTGCCGCGCCGTGAGGCCGCGAAAACGCGCGTCTCATCCAGGCTTTCGGAGCTGATGATCGGGGCTGCCGCGTCATAGAACGCGAGGCAGTCGGCGCCAACCAGACTACGAAGCGATTCCGAGAGCGCGTCGGATGCCAGCGGCCCGGCTGCAACGATCGTTAGTTCTTCCGGATCAAGAATACGCGCTTCGCACTGCTTGCGTGTGATACATGGTTCAGCTTCGATAGCTTCAGTCACGGCAGCTGCAAATTCTTTACGATCGACCGCCAGCGCGCTGCCCGCGGCAACCGCATGATCCCGTGCGATCGGCAACAGTTGGCAGCTCAACAGGTCGAGCTCGGCTTTCAGCGTGCCGGTCGCCGTGCTCGGCTCCTGGCTTTTCAGAGAATTGGAGCAGACCAGCTCCGCGCAGAGTCCCGTCTCATGCGCGGGTGTCATCTTCTCGGGGCGCATCTCTTGCAGGGTCACGGCGACGCCACGACGCGCCAGCTGCAGGGCCGCTTCGCTGCCCGCTAAACCTGCTCCTATGATTCGCACCTCACTCATGCTGCTATTGTACCGGGCAGACAGGTCTGCATTGACAGAATGTCACACAGCGGTTCTGTTGAGGATAAACCAAGGCGATGATCGTTTCCCATGGTTATCCATCAAGTATCACAATGCAGATGACAGCGCAAAGAAAACCCCGCCGGAGCGGGGCTGTTAGTAGCTAAGCAACAGTGCCAAGCGAGGCAAGCTCGGCGTTGCGCTTCTCCCAGTATTCCTCATCGGTTGGCACATACACGCCAGGCTCCGGATCTACGACCTCGAACCAGCCGGTGCCAAACATATAACCATCCCATGTTTCCGGAATATCTTCCTGATAACTATCATCTATGATGCGATAGTAGGGTTCATCCCCCAAAAAACCTGTAGCTATTACCTTATAGATCTTGCCCTTGGT
>Ga0123354_10001705_pt1 | contig 27516 bp, 18 predicted proteins | sample TergutLab28metaG_2_FD_97872 | JGI IMG/M metagenome (GOLD analysis project Ga0123354, IMG submission 97872) | Labiotermes labralis P4 segment gut microbial communities from Petit-Saut dam, French Guiana - Lab288 P4 | ecosystem: Host-associated > Arthropoda: Insects > Digestive system > Gut ... | reverse complement strand
GAATGACAGACGGAATTAGGTGAATCGTCCTTGCGCTTAGGTGGAAATAAACTCTTGTCAATAATTATCTTAAGACTGTACATGGGAAATGTTGTTGCCAGTCTTTTAAACAGTGGAGATTTTTAAACCCTCGTTAAATTTTATAAACCCAAAATGCGAATATGCTTGTTCTGTTATCCACTTTAGACCGGATGTCGAAAGATTTGTATTGTTTTCTCAGTGTGCTTTGTCAGACAGGGAAGATTCATAAAATATTACGTCGTTATCATGTAGCATCACATATTTAAGGTAATTTACGAAAATCAAAAGCGACAATTATTTTGCCTGACCAAGCAAGCAATACAAGGATATCAACGTAATCCTTGTAGCAAAATAAATCAGCCACTAGAGGCGGCTTAGCCTTTGTTTCCGAGAACTGGAGAGGACACTCCATTAGTCGACGCTTACTCGCTCCCTGTTCCCCATCCAGGCACCGTACGGGACACACTTTGACGTGTGAGCAGCTACACATGTCTTCCTGGAGGCAATGTCTCTGCTGCGGCTAATTGAAACGCAGATCTAATATTTATTGATGCGTCGGATGCAAGTTGTTCGATCACAAAGAATATGTGGAATAATAAATGATGTATTATAAGAATTGTAAGAATGACATAGCGTTATAGTTAGCTACCGACGTTTCGGGACAGACTCAGTGCTATCTTCAAGGTTCAAGCATTCTTAGCTTACGGTATCGAAACGTCGATAAGTAACAATCAGCCTTGCGTAATACCCAAGGAGAGCAAAGACCTACTTTAAACGCGACCGGAACCTAAAATCACACAATTTGTATCTTTATTTCTATGTTCGTGTAAGGTCGCCGTTCGACCTGAGACTGAGTCCAGTCCCGCCCTTATCGCGTGACATCTACAAGATACATCTTGATATACCATTTCTACACGTAGCTCCTTTAATCGAAGATTATAGCATAAATTCTTACATGCCCATATTTTTTAACTTCTAGTACGAACGTTACCGTTCCTGGTATCTTAATTTTGATGTCCTGCTGCCACATTTCGTCGTTATATCTTTTTTACTCTGTAAGAAAACAGCGTTGCTTTCTTAACCCTCCCGAACTGAGTGCTCTTTATGTTTGATGTTAGACTTTTATTTGATACATTTAAAGGCGTAAAAATATCAACTTTACCTACAATAATTTGCATACTTATGTGTTTCGAAATAAAACCAGCAGTTTTGTTTTGATGCTACTTAGGTTGAGAGCCCAGCAGCCTTTCATAGTCAGCAGCACTAAATCTGCAGAGTATGGCCTTTAGGATCTCGTCAGCCTTATTGAAGTCTGTCTGAAAGTTTGCAATGAGGCAGTAAGTTGAGTGAAGCTACCTTCGAAAAGCTTAATTTTATCCTTGTTTAGACCGTACAAAAATGTGTAAAGTTTCACCGCATCGCAGAATGATCTGTACTGCCCTACCAGATATACTGTTTAGGGCAAGAGTGAGCAACATTTTGGGCACAAGAGCTAGATCAAGAGAAAAGTGTTAGCGGACCACAATATGCTTTAAATAATACCCGTATTTTCACTTGCGTTTCATTATTGATAAAACCGAATCATTAATGATGTCAGCAGTGGGGCGGTAAAATATTTTTGAAATCAATCTTAAAACCCTTGAATTAATCTTACAGCAGTTGAAATTAATCTTGCTGTTTTTTCGTGTTTCTAAAATTAGATCGCCGGCCGCACTGCAAAAGTAAACTGGCCGCAGTTCTCTCATCGCTAGCTAGGGTTGTAGATGTAAGAGGAAAATGGAGTTGTCGGTGCTTTAAAAATCATAAGCCATCTATACGTTTCGTACCGTAGTCTTGTGGAATTTGATACCGTGTAGTCTGGAAAGTAGTTTTCTTTTCGGAGGAAAGTATAGCATCGTTCTTCACGGTAAAACTGACCCAGTTGAGAAGGGAGCAGGCTGTTAAGACATAGGTGGTGTAGGAGTCATGGACGAAAAGAGTATCCAATCTATTGAAGCAGCGTTCCCTGAAAAGAAGCATTAAAAGGGGGTCTTTTGGCTTCACAAAGAGTGAGACCAAATTAATATATGTTCTTCTTTATTATTATTTAGCACTAAGGCCCTTTTAATCTGGTCTTGATTTCCTTTTGGGCTTCTTGTCACTATTATTTCTTCCAGGGTCAGATTGACAGCCTTGTGTCCAATTCCCAACCTGAAGGGCCAGGTTTGATTTTTAGTGTGCTCCAGTAGGGAGGTTGCAAACTCCTAAGGAACCCCCCTGCACCCTCCAAATGGGACATTATCTGGCTTCTCTGCTGAGCCCCGTCTAATTGGGTGACTCTCCCAGTAGCTACGCTACCGCCAGCACAGCCTGCACCTTCGTTGGAGTACTCAATCCTCCCCGCACGGTTTGGACGTATACCTTCGAAAAGGCGTTGCCCCCCCCTCCCCACTCAGGAATAAGCTGATACATGTCCTTAGGGCTTTTTACGTTTCTTTATGGGTGTGAACGGGAGGCTTCACTGAACTTCTAAGCGAGAAACGAAACCGCTGTCCACGATCACGCTGGGATAGTGCCCAATTTACGGCTTCCCTGACGTCTGAAGAATCAAACGTGTTACAAGATCAGCAAGAAACGTAACGGATTCAAGAATATGAAGGCTGCACAAACAACATTTGCTAAACGCTGAGTAATTTTTGTTATTTTAATAAAGTTGTACCTTAATCCGGCAAGATCTCTATCTTATGTAACCATTTACTTCTTACGATTACGTCAAAATACCAGTCATGAAATTCACACATCGACATTCTTCTTGAATGACAATAGTTATTCCTACCGCCATGTTTTTGTTGCTGAAGGATAATCTTGGTCAAACCCGGCAGTTGGTTTCTATAATATTCACTTTCGCAACTGAATGAAGAGATAGATGGACGAAGAGTCCAGCACGGTTGGCTAATAGGCTTCCAAAGAACAATGTCTGTTAATTAACGCAATTATTCACGAAATTTTTATAATAATAATAATAATAATAATAATATTGTAACGTACATAACCTGCAACCGTGTGTGTTCCATACTCGATAATCTGTAAAACTATTCACTACCAGGTCGACTGCTATTGACTATGATTTAATGTGAATTTTAGAGTGCTGCTTGCTAGCCCGAAAGTAAACCCTATGGTTACTATTTTGCACAAGATATTCTCCGACCGGCTGGCACGGATTTCCTGTATTAGTGTTACCTGTAAGACTCAACATTTCGGCTAACAACCGTCTCTCAAAATAATTGCGGGAATGAATCTGCAATATTTGTGCGGGGAAAAAAATCTTGAATAGTTTTGAAACAAGGATTTGAGGCAACATTTTGAAATTCGGGTAGAGAAATTCTTGGATGTTAAGATTAAGTTATGAAACGACTTCATGAAGTTTGCTTCACGATGCTTGTGTTAATTTGTCTTGTTCGAACGTTGAAGTTTCGAGCCTGTTAAGTTTAAAATTCTGGTTGTGAGCTTAATTCTTTTCAGGGAACCTTTATAAAATTTACGATGATGGAGAATGTATGAAGTAATGCGAAGTAAGCTTGTGTTTTGTGTTCCATAGATTCGTTTTCCACGTTCTGTGCCGCATTGTTTAATTAGTGGAGCTGTCAGGTAGGTAGAAGTGCGCTCACCCGTCTCAACAAGTGGATACAGCCTGACAAGGAATGGAGTTCTGCTGCTCTCAGAAGTTGGTGTTCCACAGGTTGGAGGTGAACTTGTCTTTGCTTGCTTGGGTTCACCTTAAGAATAGGCATCGTTGGAGGTTTTCGCGGCTGTGTTTGTGAGGTATACCTTCTGTCTTCTGCAATGTACTGCCACCTACTGTGACACAAATTTGAAGCCGTTTCGGGGGAGCCCGCTTTTTGAATCTATAGAATAGATGTTATGAAGCTGGAGGCTGCAAGTTCCTCTTCTACCAGAAGACACAGATTAATTTTGAAGATGACAGCATTACTTAACAAACGGAATTCTTACAATGTTATGGACTTTAATTTTGTGATCCTATCAGTCAGTGCTGACATGCTAATGCTACCTCAGGGCACAGATTTAGAACAAGTTATTAGGTTACATACATATATTTAAAAACATCTCTCCTCGGCCGTCTGTGTGTAAGTTCGCCGCTCCAAATCGTACTGAGGATACTGAATATAGCCAGCAATTTTGTTTTCTTTGCACTAAATTAATGAAATGAACTCATAATGAGGAAGCCACATGTATCTGGTACTTAGTGTCGAAAATGTATGAATGGCTGTTCTATTGATATACGCATGATGCAAGTTTACTGCAGGTTAAAGACAGCTAGTGATGCCGTCTCCCGTATATTTTCTATTCGTAGGACATTACAGAATGCTGTGGTGCTGGTAAAAACTACTTCCATTAGACAGGTTTCTCAGCACACAGGAAGCTCCAGTGTTCACAGAGTCACCACGGTTGTCTTAACACGATTATGTTTGCGCAGGAGATTATGGGGAATGCGATATGCAGAGCATGTGGAAAGTAAGGGAGAGAAAGGAAGCGTCTGCACGGTTTTCGTGGGGAAACCAAAGGCTGAAGAATATTTGGAAGACCTAGGGTTAGATGGGAGAATGTTATTAAAATGTGTCGTAAAGAAGTAGAAGGTAGGCTGTGGTATGCATTAATTTGGCTCAGAATAGGGGAAAGTGGCATGCCAGTATGAATGTGTTAGCGACACATAATTTTCCATAAAATTCGGGGTATTTCGTGGCTGATGGAGGAAGTATTAGCTTCGAAAAAGAGGGCTTTGCTCAGTGGTTACATCACAAGCAACACATTCCCTACGATCATGACAAGAACGATTTTGAAAGAATGAGTTACCAATTTGAATAACGTAATAACTAGATAAAATCGTTATCGTATAGCCTTATGTGTGCGTGCATACATGTAGGTATATAATGATAGTCTTTTGTGTTCTTGACAATCTGCAGGATCGTAAGCTGATAATTAGTTATTAGGGGAACTTTCTACCACTACTCTCAGGGCCACTGAATTAGGTACAGCCAAAGCTGTCACTGATTGGTGCTTACCTGAAAAAATTGTCACAATGAAGAAGTAGGCAGCACGTTTCTCCGAAACGTTATCATCAATTTACGATCCCACATAGTGTTAAAATCCAGAGGACTATTTTTGAGCAACACTCGCTATGAGGGCCTGAAAATATAGGCCTATTTTAACGTATGTGTTATTCTAGCAGGTGGCATGATGTGTACTCGCAATCGTGTGTACGAAATACATTCCGAAAATAATTTAAATTCGCTAAATTACACAGACACGTCTGTCGCAAAAACTGTCAATATGTCCCCACTTCTCCACGTTTGCGCACGCTATCAAATTTTTTCCTGCTTCAGCCGAAATTTTAAACTCACCTTGATAGCAAGTACAGTGCGAAGGCCGCTGAAATTCCTGTGTGCTACGCGTCGGTTTCCACTGAAGAACAATAGTCATGCATTCATCTTGGCTTATTGGTTTGATTTCTTGATTCTCGCAAAAGCATCGTGTTTCCGGCATCAAACTGTCTAGAACTCCCCTGAGAGTAGCAATTTACTTCTGAGTAAAACATAAAAAAAAGAAAAGAAAAGAAGCTTCCCGGACGCTTTAAAAGTTACATGTACAGGAGAATACAGCTTATAGAGTGAAGGGAAATTAAAGCAAGGCAATTCAGCATACATTCTTTAAGTGAAAGTGAAATATAATTCTTGGAAGATTCGATGTAACTAACGGAAACTTATAGAGTCCACAATTTAACGTTTGTCATACCGTAAAAACATTCAGTTCCGTAGACGTTTACATGCAAGGTATTATCATTAATAACTCAATTTAAGCGGAGTTTGCTAGTGCAAAGTAATGGACAAACTTTTCTTTTTTTAAATGCTAGAATGTTTTACTCATTTACAAACATTTTACATACCAAAAGGGAGACCTTATTTGCCTACAACTTTCGGAACCATTTTTTTTACTGATACTCATTATGTAATACTGAACGAAATGTAATGGAAATGGGTAAAGGAGTCTCAGCCTACTGTCAGATGCGCAAAAAATTTCAATTCTCACAAGAAGCCGAAATGCAAGCGACGTCAATGGCGACCACACATCTTTAGAAAAGAGAATTTAAAACATTTCTAAAACAAGTCACCATAAATCTTGGTTATATGTTATTTTTCATTTTTGATAAATATTTGTGGTATAGTAAGGAACTTGCTTTAGATAATACTCTGTGCCAAAAAAAGTTACCAGTGCTACGTATTCCGATAAACTTGGTAATATCGAACTCATCTTTCTGTACAGTTTGACTGGAGTAATAAGTACTTGATTTGATTAGGTATCACTGAGACGTAATATAGGTTAGTGAAAGACGATGCTTGCACTTTTCGGAGTTCGTGGAAAGTGAAGCATCAGTGAATGTTAATAACTCAATTACCAAGGCAGAGATACTTGAACATAAATTTCATGGCGTATCTTGCCGAAGTTTGTGTAGCACTTATATTTTATGTGTTAAAATTCTTGAGAGCGAATGCTTAGGAGGGCGGTATTTTTCAAATATGAAGATAATTAACGAGATTTCGCTCTTTGCTGGATGGAAATAAATTGTGTTGATGATTTTGTCAATAGACTTAACTTGGGAGTTGTCTTGCTAATAAAGATGCCAGAATTTGCTCAACTTGTCGGTTGTCTTTGTACAAAAAATGTGTCAGAATTGGCTTCACTTGTGAGTTGTTTTGGCAAAAATTGTTTGTCAGAATTCGCTTAACGTGTGAGTTGCCTTCTACCAGAAATCGCTTAATATTTTAGTTTTTTTGGTACCAAATTCTCTCAGAATTTGTCACGTTCAACGGGAGAAAACTTCTTTGCCATTATATACTCTGCGTACCTAGCTCACTTCTGTCAAGTTGTGTGGTTCAGACGGCATAGTCGAAGTAGGCATATTTAAACTATGAATCTCCTAACCATTTTTGAAGTAAAAGTACAGTAAAATATAATTGTCTTTTCCTGGCCATATAAACATATGGGAGAATACATGTATTGTTCTGTTCATTTTTCACCTCACTATTGACAGCATATGAGTGTTTAGCTTAAGGCTCCGGCCGGTTTACCCGGAGGAACGAACAACCGTTGCCAATTTAACAGGTAGAAAATAAGACTTTCGATGTGGGATTATATCAATATATAAAATCCCGATATCTTCGCTCTTCTGGGATGTTACGCAGCGTTGGTTGGTAGTTAGTTACAGACGTTTCGGGACAACCTGTCCGTCCCATCTTCAAGTGTCAAGGTGTCCGTACCAATGTTAATATATTTTCTGTCTATAATACTAATATAAATAATGTTTTGTTTTCAGTACGGATGACATCAGTCAATAAAGTCCTGTGTATTTTTACATTCACGCTATAATGCAAATCACTGCATTCGGATGTTAGCACGAAAACGTGGCGTACCTTCCGCTGTGTTTCCCGGCTTTGAAACATCTAAAAAATCTGGTCTGCCTCTTTTCAACGGATTGATTCTGCGATTGCTGGGTTTGAAGTAAAACACACCAAACAACTGGAAAAGAACTTACTGTAATCTTGTACGCGAAATAGGAAAACCCGAGAAGCAGAATTCCCTTTGCGACTGCTACAGCATGACAAGTTTAAGAAGGTTCATTTCGGAACAGTGCACCCATTCTTTCTACAATAAGGAAACAATGTGGTGTTATCGTTGTAAACGGTGTGTGGGTATTCTACATCTTTGTCCAAGGAAAATGCAGTGTGTAGTAAGTGTGTACGGTAAATATCAAAGCCTGAAACAAATTGCGTTTTGTGACAATAAAACAAAACAAAGCAAATCAACAACAACAACAACAACAGTCACGTTCCTCTGTCTGTCCTCCATACTGTCTGTGTAATTAAGTAACGCCGTCAGTATGATTGTCACACATTATATCGCACTTTATGATCCTAATTCGCAGTTTCGTACTGTCATTAAGAAAACGGCGCTTCTGTAAAAATGTTTAATGATGTAGCGAGATTTTCGTCACTGAATTTCGAAATTTGAATACTGTAAATTTGTGTGGTGACCGATTTTGGATAAGTGTGATTCTGTAGACGTATTATTTTGCAGAATGTAGAACGAATATGAACAACTGCCTCAGGAAACTACGGTTTGCTTTCGGTTTGATGGCCATATCTGACGCATTCTTTCACCGGTGGTTCCATGGCCTTATCTAACACATTCCTTCACTGGTGGTTCGACAGCCTTATCTAAAACTCTTCTTCACCGCGGTTCCATGGCCTTATCTAACACATTCCTTCACTGGTGGTTCGACAGCCTTATCTAACACTCTCCTTCACCGCGATTCCTTGGCCTTATCTAACACATTCCTTCACTGGTGGTTCGATAGCCTTATCTAAAACTCTTCTTCACCGCGGTTCCATGGCCTTATTTAACACATTCCTTCACTGGTGGTTCGATAGCCTTATATAACACTCTCCTTCACCGGCGGTTCTTTGGCCTTATCGAACGCTTTCCTTCACCGGTGGCTCGCCAACAGCAACCATTCGACTCTTTATAATTTGTGTTGTATGTACTTTATTACAGTTGGAAGAATTGCTCTCTTATACGGAGATATTTTGTTTCCGATTCCTTTTTTGGCTAAATTGTTTGTCTCCCCTCTCTAGTTTTTATAGTGATTGTGTAACAGAAAATTGGGAGGACGAGGTCACTGAATTTTGATGTCTCTTCTGTCATCCTTTGTAAATGGAGATGATGTGGGACGTATGCCTAGCCTTTAATTCGTATCTCCTTGTGCCTAAGCGTTGAATGTAAACGTACAGTGAGTATGAACCTGATATACCTTTGTTTACATGTCGCCAAAAGGCAGTCATATTTCCCTTGTAAATAAATATGTTTAAACACGAAAGTAGATCTGCTACTGTTTCATGTTTCCGTATATCAGTAGAGATTGCAAACCACTGGTTTAATGGATCGTTCTGTTTAATCAAGTGAAATATTGTGTATATAAGAAAGTTATACATCCGCAACGCTTGTATGAAACCCGTTTAAATTTTTAACGTTATAAACCCAGACATCGTGCCACATGTTGGGGTTATAAGCAACAAATTTGACTTGCTGTTTACTCTGTGTGTACTAAATGTATATAGTAAGGAGCACTGCGCACAAAAACGGAACATTACGTTTATTATTTATCAATTAATGGCTTTTCCCGGCCTTAACGAAAAGAGCTGAAGTAGTTTAAAGAAGTTATTTCCAGTACATATTGTTAGACCTAAGGCACTTCTGTATGCCTTAAACGTTTTAGTGTCCAAGAGCGATGAATGAATCAGCACATTTCTGAAAAGCTGCGACAAGATCATTTCAAAGGACCACTTTGAGAACACTGAATTATTTGGAATTAGTTGGATAGACTCCATGCATAAGAATCGGGCCCACAGCTAAGTCATCTCTTTGTTTGAGGAGAGTCTTCCTCGGAATAATTACAACGGTTTCCTTCATGCTCGGCAATATAATTTTCTGCTGCAAACGTAAGGACTTAGGAACGGCTTACCCCATGGAGAAAGGCAAGGTGAATAATATTGCCGTAACCTTTTGTTCTTTGGAGACATAAAATTTATCGGTGTGGATTTCTGTTCCCTTTTAACTTATTATTGCATTTTTGTTTTAAAATCCGCATTGTCGACTGACAAATGTATAAAAGGCGAATAACAACTTTGATTGATCCATGAACATGAGTGGCGTAGGAGGAAAATGACAGAAGCTTTACGTATCCAGATGCTTTAGAACTGCGAGGACGGTCTGCCAATAAATTTTGCAAAGGATTGGAAACTATTCTTCCTATTGTCGTTGTTTGTCACTGTGATATTGGCGGATAAATTATAATGCATTTCGATTGAAATTGACTTGGCATTTTTGGTGTTTGTACGTGTTGTTGCACAAAATGTAGCTATTCACAGATGCATGCGCCTGTGTTGAAGTGTTCCTGTTCTGAGGGTTTCGACTTCGAATGTCGTCACATACACTGACCGTTTTGCTTAATTTTCTTTTTGTCGTAGCGAAAGTGCTGCGTTATTTCCTACCTTAGATCATAAATATGTTTTCTTGTACACCTCTCCGAGTTCATAATTTATATTCATACCTAAACAAGAAACTCTGCGTGTCATTAAGTAAACCAGCAATGACCATGAGTCTGAGATTTACTGCTTATGTAATTATGGATCACCGATTCCACTCTGTTCATGATCCGTAGGTACTGTCTTGCAGGGTTCTTAATGTAAAATCGGTTGTGAGGTAGTATCTTATATCGACTGAGGAAAGCAATATGCACATAGAATGTGGTGGAGACACTGCTTGCGTAGTTGAAGCTTGAAAGAAACAAACAGAATATTATGATAACATTAAAATTTATTGCGGATAAAATATTATGTTGAAATGAATGTTACTGGAGAAATCGAGGATTTGGTCCATAGGATGGTTTTGTTGTTGATGTATTTCGTGTAGTTTTCACACATCTTTCCCGATGTTCTGTTATAAGTGCTGTTCCAACCGTACCCTTTTTTGTAGTGCTACTCACATGAACGATATTTTGTAATTTTACACTACAGACACAGTAATATTTGTGATATGCCTGGTAATATGATACATTGATACTGCCATTAGTATCACCGTTACTGCTTCCATTACTAGGGGCCATCTATTTTATAACACGAAACACGACTATTTCCACTAACAGATTTACTAAACTCTCACTAACACAACAACATCGCTGTTACTACTGCTGCTGCTACTACTACTGCTACTACTACTACTGCTACTACTACTACTGCTACTACTACTACTACTACTACTACTACTACTGCTACTACTACTACTGCTACTACTACTACTACTACTACTACTACTACTACTACTGCTACTACTACTACTACTACTACTACTACTACTGCTACCACCATATATACCGTCAATGTTGATCTGGCTGAAGTTGCGGTTGCTCAACAAAACTTGCTCGGTTCTATCCCTTGTTGTGATTTCTATTCTCCACAATATTTGAAATCCCACATTTATTCAACTTTTCACCTTATTTGGTTAGTCGAATGTGTAACGGCAAACAAAACCGTGTTTCATTACGAAGTTTAGAGTCTGCTAGCTAGGCATACATATATGCATGGACTGTGTTCGTATTGTTCCACGTACTTCATTGTGCTTTGCATGTGTAAATTTACCTTTAATATATATTCGATATAGTACGGAATCTAACAGTATGAAGTCACTTAAAACAGAAACAGTAATTGTGCGAAGGGAAAAAATATTAAATGTGGTTACTCTGAAGAAGAGACTGAAGTAACGTGCATAAAAACGTTGAAAATAGAATGTAATCGCGAACTAAGACTGTCTAATAATAAGAGAGGTAATGTATGCAAAACGTAAAGTTAGGGCGCATTCGTGCAACTACCGCTGCAGTGGAAAAGCAGTGAGTATTACACATCCTGAGTGTGTGTCTGTAGCCTAAGATATCTATAATGCAATGCGCATGCCATGTATTATATTGACATCTGTGGCTTGTCCGGCTCTGTAGTATTTTTCCACATTATATCATAAACGTCATGATTTTCGCAAAATGTAACTGAACATAATAAATGTGTTTTGATTTTATCTACAACCTTTTTCTGAAGCATTTCTCATTAGAAGAAGAAATGAGCCAGATATGGTGCAAGTATATTTTCGTGTTCATGTGAAGTTCCCATTATTTTTGTCACATTTCAATGAAACTTGAATGATCTCGGGAGATTTTCGAAAAATACTTGAATATCAGATTTTATGAAAATCCATCTAGTGGGAGCCTAGTTGTTCCATGGGGACAGACGGACAGACAAATACATAGGTCAGACTTCATGAAGCTCATAGTCGCTCTTCGAAATTTTGCGAAAACACCTGAAGTCGAAATTAGAAATTTACGCTACTGCAATTTGAGCGCCCAAGCAACAATATTTAGGCCTATATTACATTTTAATGTGACATAAGAGCACTAAAGTGTGATAGGTAAAAAATACGACGGAAGAGGCAGTGACTGCTGTCATCAGTTACTGAGAACTACTGTCAAATAATGTGTGGTCCCGGTAGATCAGTCGGTATAGCGACTGACTACGGGCTGGACGGTCCGGGATTGAATCCCCGTGGGGACGAGATTTTCCGCCCGTCCAGACCGGCCCTGGGGCCCACCCAGCCTCCTGTAAAATGGGTACCGAAAGTTTGCCGGGGTAAAGTGAGGCCGGGGTGTGCTGCTGACCACTCACCCCCTTCTAGTGCCGCTGTCATGGAAGAGTAGAGCTATACCTCTACCCACCCTCTGGGCCACAACGGGCCTGTAACGCGATCAGTTTACCTCTTACTATCAAGTACTGTAAGGCAGAATGGAGATAAAATGTTGCGTCGTATGAGCAGCGCTAGCAGATTGTTGCAAGTTGTATGCAGATTCTGCGTGATTTAGTACGAGATGTTCTAATGATTAGGGTTCCTTTCTGATGTAACCTCTTTCTGCGTCCTTTCATTGCATTGTTTAATTGTGCCACTAAGTAGGCAGTGACATTTATATTATATTACGCGTGATCATCTCATCTTATTCGATGCTAATAACCTCTGCAGTTGAAATATCGTCGTTAATTACCTTACAAACGCAAGGAATAATATTTGCGATCCATATCACAGTATATTGAGTTACCCTTAAAGATGCGCTACATAATCTTCTTAAGAAATGGCGATACGTGACTTTGAACCGGTTTAAAGGATTCTTTTTGAAAGAAAGTTGCAATCTCTCGTAACGTCTGTCCTTCTTACGTTGGGTGTCCCTTACCTTTCTTCTGCACTTCGCCGTTGTGAGTGCTCTCTAATCCGTGTCCGGTACTTAGGTTAGTTTTTACGGATAAATTGCCAGGAAACGAAACCTTGTAAGGCCGGATCGCGAAACTTCTGATTACCGAAAATCCCAGATATTTATAGCCACGTGCATGAGCGATTTTACTCGTAGCAGACGGGCTTCACTTTGTGACATACCATAGGTGCGTTCATTAATATCTGTTAGCGATGTAGCTACACGGTCAGTAAGGACATAAAGATATATTCGTAAAAATTGCTTCTTTCCTCCTGAGGCTTATCCTGTCTGGCGTATGATGTATTTGCCTGTATTTCGGATGTTCTGATTTCAAATACATGCCTGCAGGTCGGCTATCTTCAGTTTACAGCTTCGTGGTTCCTATAAAGGTACGCCAAGATAATCAAATGAGAATGTATAAACCGCTTATCTAGTGGTGTATATAAATGTACCCCCTGCTGTGACGTCTAGAAACTCTGCACTATGCCGCAGACTGTATTTACGAATTTAATATGATTCTCATTGTATGATCCATTATTGCCCAAACCAGCACTAACCGACTGGTCTTTTTAATGGTCGCAGGCAATGTTTTCTGTTAGCAAGGAAATAAATTTGACTTATATATGCTGTGTTCGAAAGTTATCTTTTGAGTCTTAATTGTACAAATACGTGTAGAAAATCACTGCTGTATTCACTTTCCCAGTGTACTGACAAATAATCCCGTGATTAAATTTTATGTGAAACACTCATGAATACAAATAACATTCAGTCAAACACAAGTCAATTAATGATTTTATTAAGGTGTATTTCTTAGTGTTTCATTCATCAACATATTTTGGCTCTAGTTATGAGCCATCTTCAGGTTGATTACTTTTTTAGTAAGGTAAAATATACAATTAGCAATATTATTATTATTGTTACCTACGAGATCTCGTATAACATACAAAAATTGTAACTTTAATTGCACTATATAGCAGTATTAAAATTAAGTTAGTGGAAGTTAATTATATAGATTATTAAGATTACAGGGTATTATAATCATGGAGTGTGGTGTGGGTACTAAAAATTCTATTATATTAAAATTTTTATATGTTATACGAGATCTCGTAGGTAACAATAAAAATAGCATTGCTAATTGTATATTTTACCTTACTAAGAAAGGTAATCAACCTGAAGATGGTTCATATCTAGGGCCGAAACATGTCGTTGAACGAAAAAATGTAAAAAATACACCTTAATAAAATCATTAATTGAGTTGTGTTTGACTGTGTATTGTTTATATTAATAATTCTATACAGCACAACGGGGATGTCTCACCCGAAAGTGAAGCACTCATTTTAATAACTCAATCAAAGCAAGAACCCGTTATCTTATATTGTGATCTCGCCGTTCCTTTATTATATGCTTTAAACAATCGCCACGTGACAATTATTTTTATTCTTAATATTAGTGGTTTTGCCGAAGAATGCTTTACTTGATTTTTCCTATGTTTCACACACCCATAGTGGCCGAACCAGGAGGATAATCTCCACGAGTTTCTTGCTTATCAGCATACTTTGATCTTCAGAATCACATATCATGTCACTGCCAACCTCTATACTGCAAGCGGTAGCAGACTTTTCGAACAGTCTATAGAGAAGAAAATAGTGAAATAATGTTAAATATTTATCTGGTGCTTTCAGAATACGTAATATCTTAATGCTTAAACTTTTACTACAACTCGTATATTTGTTTGCTAGTATCTTTTTCGTAATCGATTATTGCGAAAGCTTATGTAGGCTGCTTAAAGGGAAGAACAGTGGAATGTTTGACACGAAATTGAATTCACTCTGTGATGCTTACTGCAGTCTCCTTGAACACACGTACAAACGCATTCACGCCGACTACCGCGAGCATATGTGTCATACTCCTTCGCGTACTCGGCAGTTCCTGGGCTGAAGCCAGGAAACTGGCTAGCCTGACTGAGGGGTTTCGTGGTTTTTCTCAGTACGTGCAGGAAAATGTTGGGATGGTACCACAAATTATGTTGCAATCGCTTCCTTCCTCTTTCTTTCCAGTTCATTAATCATACTAAAGTTGAACACTGTAAACCCTGCGCTGCTGAGAATATCATTAAATAAACAACAAAGAAACAAATTTACATACTCATATTTCCCGCATATATGTTAGGCGCTCTGAAAATGAAATATGACCGCTAATGGGTGGATGTGGGAATGCAGTTTTCTACGTAGTCCTTACTCTAACCTAAGTTCAAAGAACTCAGAAAATGGGGGAATCGATTAGAACGAGTTGAGACTGTAGCGTGATACATAAAAAATTGAAGTCTTTTTCCGAGAATGATATTGCGTCCATTTCCGCTGCTCTCAACGGACATTATTCTATAAATTGTTTATTTTTTATGTTCAAAATATTATTACATACTTGTATAAATTACAATTTCGTTACGTCAAGTCACCGTGTCGGCCTCGGAATTTTACCGCTGTTTGTACAAGTGATTGTATTTTAATCACGCTAGGACAAGACGCCACCACGAGGCAAATATGAGATAACCACAAAATGTGCTTATATGTAACTTATCTCTTACTTAGCCCAAGTTTTACTTCCTTGATTTTGATAAACGTTACGACTCTGTTTACTGGTATACCGATAGCAGTCAGGACACTTAATCACGAGGTTCTTGTTTTGAATATCGACTGAGGCACCTGATATCGTGATAGTGATTTTTGTGGTTTATGCAGTAACATCTGATACTCTACACAGCCTCACGACGGAACCAGAGAATAAAGAGAAAACAGAATGAAATATTCAGTGGTTAGTGTGTATATAGTGGTGAGTTCATAGGGGTATTAACGAAGCATTTAAATTTTATAGCTGTCGTAAGAAGGGACCGGGGTTGTCCAGTCTGTGTAGCGACTCTCTACAGGCTAGACAACGGAGGAGGAAGCATTATTTGCTTCTAAGTTGCCGGTAGGGACAACAGAGTTTTCTCTTTCCGAAGCTTTAAGACTGGCCCTCGTGGGGCTCATAAAGCCTCCGGGACTGCTGCTCCGGAATTAAAGTGGCCGGGGTGTAAGGCTGACTACTCACCTCCATGCATACCAAGATGAAGAATGGAGCTACACCTCCTTTCATCCATACGCCTACATGGCGCTCACAAAAGGCTGCTTTACTCTTAGCTGTCATGAGATGATATTTATTGCACAGTCTTAAATTCTTTGAACCACTAATGCAGTGAATATACGAGTAACGTGTTTCTGATTGTTGCTGTTACAATAATAGCCAAGAAAAAGTATGTATGTGTGTTCGTAATAATTCGAAAAGTGATGTGATCACGTGTGCGACACATGAAAACCGTTATTCACATTGATTGATCCTCATTACCGTCAGCATATCTATCATCCTATCAGAGACGGTCATATGCACCGAGCAAAACTTGTGTGGTTTGCAGCATGTGTAATCATACTGGAAAGCATTAATCTAGTTTCCGTGAGAACTGACGTGTTTTGCTTGGATTTGGTAACCGGAACCTGTACAGGAAGAACAAAAATAGTCTGCCTAAGTTCATTACATTTCATTATTTTGCAAATTGCTGGTGTACGCTACACTACATGTAAGTCTTATTATAAATCGTGTAGCATACACATACATATGTGTACATGCGTATATCTGAATTATACACAACAGAAATCAAGCATTCCAAGCAGTCCTGTTGTCACCTTAAATGCGAAGATAATATAATGTCAACTAATTAAAAATTTTAAATCCGTGGTTAGGCTTATTTAGCGACTCTATCAGTTTCTCAAATTAGCTATGTCTGAAATGCATGTGGTGTAGCATCAGTCTTCAACACACTTAGAGACTCTTGCCTGAATTTAAGCAAACATGAATATATATTCTGCACAAATGAAAGATAACCACACGGAAAGTTTGCAAGACAGTCATTCTGTCTTACGGCGGTTTTGTCAGACACTAGTGGATGGATCGACATCACTGCGTGTACGAGAAAGCTGAGAAAAGCACTGAACCATGTAAAGGGCACATCTGGGGTATGTCATGAATTACAGGAGATTGATCGTATTTGGAAAACATTTGGGGAAGGGTAAATTATACCAAACTCACAAAGAATAAAAATTAACTGTGTGGCCAGGAATGTCTTTCATCTCAGGCTCTAGTAACTCAAACCCAAGGAGAGAAGTTGAAATGGAAGTCATATGAAGCGTAAGGATATCAGTGCCGAATACGGCCCGTGAAGTCGATCTAGTGTAAGGGGATTCTTCATCAAGAAGGAAGGTGAAGCCTCGACCTTTTAAGAAGTCTATTAGAATGTGTAAATGAGTTGCAGGCACATCTGCTTTGAATACGAGCGGGCCATTGCCCGATTGTAATCATGATGACAGATATTCTGGCTGACAGTTCTCAATAAACTTCTCCTGTTGTTCAGCCTTCTAAATAATAATTCCATTCACAATCATCCGTGCCTTTGGTGATGGGCACTGGCTTCAGAAGGCGTAGTTTGAACTGAGAAAGATCGCTTGTAAATTAGTGGTACAATGGAATATAATCATTTTCAGATTTAACTTAATAGACACATCCCACTGTGTTATACAAGGTGATAAAAAAGTCTCTGCGCACCTGATGATTACAATACAGAAAGCAGGTGCACAGAGACATTTTGATCACCCTGCATCTTAAAAACGGAAAAAGGTACACTATCAGTCGAAACACAACTTATGTTATCATTACGTTACATCTGTTATTTATTTTTATATAATGGCCTGATGATGGATTGATTTCAATCCGAAAAATGTTGCCAGACCTATGAAGAACAACATAAATTGTGACGTTTTGCTGACCCTCACTCAGCACGTGCACTACATAAACTTAACTGCAGACATGAATATGGTAGCATTGACGACACTATGACTCTTCTCAAGCAGATCAACACACCGTCCCTTTTGCTTCCATATGAACAAATGTACATCCATTCGTTCCACCATAATAATGAACTCATCCTCGAACAACATCTGAACGAGCATAATCCTATGCTTGACCTCCTTCATTCAAATACTACACGTCATAACCCACCTGACGCCTAACCCACAATCCCATGCATTCCAACCAGTCCTCTCTCAACCTGTGCACAAGACGGCCACCTATATTGTAAGCACGTTTTAACAACAGTCAATTTGCATTTCCTGTAGATTCAACAATTAATGTAAAGTAAGTTGACACCGAACAATCTTAATAACTAGATAAACACAACTTTTTAAGATAGATAATGTAAATAGACATCGTATTTTTAACAATTCTAACAACCGGACAAACGTAACCTTATAGATACAACAACTAATCAGCAATTTATACGATTTTATGACTAGATAGCCTAAGCAAACATAAATGTAAATAGACATAGCACCTTTCTAATAAGTTTAATAACTGGATAAACATAACCTCTACATGACATAGCATGTTTATAATAAGTAATACACAGTAATCACACCCGAAAAAATTCACACAAATTTTGCTAGTATTAGCTCATATTTATAGAATTGTATTTTAGTAATTTTAGACCACTCACTTGTTTCAGTGTGATGATACGAGAGGCTGTGTAATGCAATTTTGACCTCCTGATGATGGGCACGTGTGCTCGAAACATGTAGAGGCATGAAATAAACTTATTGTAAAGCAAAAAGTTTGTGCATCAAGTTGGCTAATTACTGAGATAAACATGAATTGTGTTTTGATGTTTTGTCTTTCATTCATTTTCAGATTTAGTTGTAGTTATCCTCTAATTAAGGGCCCAGTTACTTGTGTGGCCGTGATTTTTCCTGTACAAGATAACAAATAACGATCCCTGCGGCCGCTCGCTTGATGCGATTGCGGATTCGATTCCCACCGGGAGCATGGATGTGTGTCTTGTGATTGTTGTGTGTTGTCACGTAGAGGCCTGTGCGACAGGCCGACCCCTCGTTCAGAGGAGTCCTGCCGAGTGTGTATGTGTGTGTCACTGAGTGTGACCCATTACAAGTCACCCTCTGCACCTACACTGAGTAGACAGAGGCCAGGAATAAGATGGAAAGAAAAAAGAAAACAAAGCTTAATTCAATATCACGTTCTTCCAGTAGTACGCTTGTCTGCCCTCTAATAGCTTTAGAACTACTATGCAGAAGTTTATGAAACAATAATGAAGATTATTGCGTAGAAGTAACATAAACTTAGTACCTTCAGGAATGTTGCACGAAACGTAGGTCGGTAGTTACCAACTACCAACTTACGCGGTGCAATATCCCGAAGAGGGTAGACCTCAATCGCACTGCGACGAAAGCCTAATCCGATATCTAAATGCTTTGTTCTTAAGTCTTCTAATTTTGCTAGTACTAACAGGGCGTCTGTTCTCGTTTGTGACACTTGTGAGGCGTTATTTCTACATTTAGCTTTCGTCTGGAAGGTGATAGCTAAGGAAGGCTTAACTTTTGAACTAAAATAAGCATAAACATAGCCACAAATTCTGTAGGAAATATTTTGACCAATTTAGCAATTACAAATTTTGCAATTACAAATTCTGATGTTATTTTGTAAGAAAATAACATAGATGTAGTTTCCATTGGTGGAGATTACGTGCAGGAAATATTTATGATTTAGTACGATAGTTAAGGTTACTTTATTGCCAGAGGCTACCTAACCTTAACAATTGGTAGCGTCCTTAACTGTCACCGTTATCCTGTGTAGCCGTGAAAAAGTCGACATGGGACAAAAGTGCACATTAAAAGTTCTTCTTATTTACTGTTATAATGTTTTGTTAGACATTGTGCGTTCGGTTTGTGCAGTAGCCTAAGGAATATGAACTCTCAAATCATGTTATTTGTTGCAGTTTGTGATTCACAATCTCTCGTCTCTCGTTTAATTAAGAGATGGCTTTGGCATTAAGCCCTAGGTTTTGTGCCTCGTCCTTGAGCTGTTGTCGCTTTTGTACTTTCTGAACGAGACAGAGGAAATCGATTCTGTCGCATAAATCCCACGTGCTGGTCTCTTGTTCTGTTCTCTGAGAGGCTGCAGTGTTTGTCTGTTACCAGAGGTGTGCGCATGAAGTGAAGTAGGACACGGTGGAACATGTTCTGCCTGTAAAAAAGAGCACTCACCGGTTTAATCATTGTGTTTTTTATAGTCCGTCCGTTTCCTTATTCTTGTTTGAAGTAAGGTAGTGTTGGTGGACATAGACTCGCACAGACTCCCTCATTTCTACATACGAGTATGCTGTTATAGGCCTACATAACGACAGTTTGCCTAATACAATAGACATTCTAGAACTTAAGAGTTTTCGATTGTTAAACCTGCTCACAATGTGTTACTCAATGAATTTTAATTGTTCCTCAGTGATTCAGGAAATTTCCTGAATTTCACGGAATCCGAAAGCTCATTACCGCGTTCGCAAGAGCCGATCACTTGCGCCTATTCTGAGCCAGATGAATCCACTTCGAACACGCCCATCCCCTTGAAGTTCAATTTTAATATTATCCTCCCGTTCATTGTCGCCTAGAAATATATCGTCGCTATGGTAAGTTTCGAGAAAGTATAACCTTAAATTACACCTTCAGTGAATATATAAACCGATATTTTGAGAACTTTGAGGAATTCAAATATGGAAAAATTTGATGCATCAGTTTACTGATAAATTGTTTCCAAGTGGTTTACTTGTAACAGCCTGAAGATGGAACGCCTGTGCCGAAGCATATTACTTTCATATGTTAAAAACTCACGTTAATTTGGATGGACAGAAATATGTACTGATTAGAGTGGGAACAAAGAGATATTGGAGTTAAGTTTCGATTAGGGTTATGTCGTTACGGTTTTATAAAAGGAGATTCTGCATCCGCTATTTAACTCTTAAGCATAAATATTATGCAATTAAATTCTTTAGCCATTTTTACACATCATTGCTCATAGTTTATGGAACAAATAATTCCTCCTGTCGGTGCCATCGGCTCTGTACCTTACACTTACACAAATTCTCGTCTCATTGAAGCTATAACGCATGGAGCTGTACGTCATCTCCACAATAAACCTTCAGGAACGGTTGGTTCATTAATCCCGGACCGGATACACCCTCGCTTCACTACAGTTTGCTTATTTTAGACAAAAGCCCTTTCATTATGCCTAATAAAACTTTTGTGTAGTCACGGTATTCTTATCGCCCAATAAATTTATCAACATCAATAAATGGCAGAAGCCGGTGTGTTGTGTTCGATTCCCAGTGGCGGTAAATATCTGATCCATATTATGGAGATGCGGTTTTCAAATATTTGACTTCAGACCGACCGTCCGGACGGGGTTTGTTGCTCTTTCTTGTACACTATGTAGGCGAAAGTCAAGGCAGGAGCTTAAAAGGGGAGAAATGTATTTAGTTACACAATACTTCAGATTCCTCAGCGCGGTGTAACAATAAAACTCAGTATCAAAACGGCTAGTGAGTTTGCGAGGGTCAGTGGTCTTTTATGGTTTGTCGGTATAGCTACTGGAAATACGTCCAAACACAGTATGCCATTATATACCTCTTCAAATATACGAACTAAATGCACTCATATGTTAATATAACATTTATATATTGTTATATTAACATATATGTGTATTTTTTCTACCATGGCGCAACAGCCCTGGTGGGCCAGAGCGTCCTCATCGAGGATTCTTGATCACACTCAGACACACTCCACTTAGTAGGACTTCTCTGGACGAGTGATCAGCCCGACGCAAAGACCTGTACCTGACAACACAAAACACTCACAAGAGATAGACATCCATGCCACCGGCGAGATTCGGACCGCCAATCCCAGCAAGCGAGCGGCCACTGACCCACACCTGAGACGGCGTGGCCACTGGAATCGGGTTCTTGTGCATTTAATTGGTGTTTCTGAAGAGGTATCTACGACAATGCACGGTAGGGGAAACTTCAAAACGGCGTGTCATTCTTGGGTTGCAGCGTTCTTCCATTTCATTGAAACCTTTGTACGTGTATCGATACCTACAAAGGAGTTCTAAAGTTTCAGGTGAGTTAAGGTGACAATTCTTTGTTAATTAAATTTTACTCCGAACTTAAGACTTTGTGTACAAATAGGATTGTATCTCAGGAACAGAAAAACAAATACCAACACCGACTTTCTAAAATTTAAGCTACGGCTTTACAGAGATCAAATCTCCGTTTCAGGGTTGAGGGGACTAAAATTGAATAATAGATGGAGATAAAACAAGGCAAGGGTCTGAACTTCCAAAGTAGACTGAAGTGATGATGATGTTTATGCTGATGTTGCAGCCATGAAACTTATGTGCAGGGAGAGAACTGATTTCTTGTGCATTCTCTAGAGACCGTTCTGGGTCCGTGACTTGGCGGACAGAGTGACGGAGAGGGAGGTGAAGTGAAACAAGATTATCTCAGCACCGGAGGAAGTGGCTGCGAGATAGCACTAGTGCTGCAGTGCTGTATGAATGATGAATGGGACTTGTAAACGTTTAAATGGGTCTTATACACACAGTGAAGTTACTTTGCTGTAAGCTTACGTAGAGTGCTCAGGGCATCATAAGCTCAGCCAGCCGACGTCTCTAAATATGCCACATCGACTTTCTAAAATGTAAATAATTTTAGCCTGCCGTATGAGTTCCACAAAATTCAATTCCGCTACGTAATTTAGAGGAAGTTAAAATTATGTGTTTTAGATATTTTTAGGTCGTATGTTATCCCTCTTCAGGGGAGTTCAAAATTCGTCGTAATTAAGTAAACTGCGAGGTTTGCTAAAATTTATTTATTTATTTATTTACAGCACTGGAATTAAACGTAATGTGAAGACATAAGTAACAAACTGTGAAGGTGCGACGTGAGACATTAGGGAATTATACCATACGTAGCCTTCCTACTGTGTACCTCATTATAAATTCCCTTGAAGGTGATGAAGCTACGATTGAAAAATGTCTGAAACTGTAGTAAAGATTAGTGTTTAATAAGACTGTTACATAAGAATGAAATAAATTACAGTTTTATTACTGAGTGTGTAGTACGAATATAATTCAAACTGGGATTCGTCGTCGTTGTTGTTGTTGTTGTTGTTGTTGTTGTTGCTGCTGCTGCTGCTTTTAACAGGTGTCAGGATTCCCACGAAACACCATTTGTGTGTGTATTGTACTATTGCTGGTTTCTTGCTTCACTCAATAACTGACAAACACGAGGTTAGCTTTCGAATACAATGACTATCCTAAGGCTTCAGGCGGCAGTCTAACGTATTTAACTCAGGGTGTGAGTTTTTTTTGGAGAGATTAATGATGAGGGATTGGTGGGGGGGGGGTCGCATAACTTCATTATATTGCTGTCTGCCAAGGCGCATGTAGGGCACTCCTACGGAATGATCTATTTTGTTTATTTGGTTTTTCTGTCTATTTTATGTTCTATTCCGTTATTTCTGTTATGTTTTAACATTTTGTTCTACTATGTTGGCATATATTCTCATTTATTTCCTTCGTTGTTCTATTCTATTTTCAGACTCCTGTCTGAGTATGTTTTGTTATGGTATATCGTGTTGTCCTATCCCAGAGGTCCACAAATCCCGTGTACGATGTTGCCCGGGCAACTGAATTTGTTGCAGTTGCGTCTAATGTGTGTGCGGATTCTGAGTAGGGAATTTGCTTCGTGTCACCCTTCAGATGCTTAGTTCATTGAGGTGGTTCCTAGATTTTTAGAAAACTTGTGCTCCTATTTCCTGTGTCATTCTGTTTAAATTCCTTCTTTTTTCCGATTTTCATGCCTCATTGCCTTTTGATTTGGTCCTTTATTTTTTCCCATTCTTTTCATTTCCTTCGTTATTTTGTTCTGTTTTGTAGAGTCCTGCCTGATTATTTTTCGTTTTGTTCAGTAATTTATATATGGCTTACTTGAGAAATAAGAAATAGTAATAATAATAATAATAATGTATAAAAATGTGTTGAATGTTTGTAAAATTTTTAATGAAGTGCAAGGAAAAAAATAGCACTTTGGAGACAAATGTAGATTGGAGAATAATATTAAAATTCATCTTGAAATATAAGGAGAGGTTGGACCCTATATCCAACTTACTCTGGACATGGTACAGTGGCGACCTTCTGTGGCCTCATTAATACTGTTGTGGTTTCCACAAAACAAGGGGGCCATCAGATTATCATAAGATTTAGTGAAGAGCAGCTTACATGCCACATGCAAGACTTGTGGAAACGGGAAGAACGTAGCCAGTAGGTTGGAATGGATCACATTATGTAATTTCACTGCATCTTAAGTAGAAAGTTTATCTCTCAAGAATTCTAAGGACCTTCTGTCAAACGTACACTTCTTGCAGTAGATGTATTCCCCATCCCAACGCAGATTTTTTGAAGACAGATCGTGCCTGAGTCAATTTTTTAACACTTGAATCATGTTTTGCGTATAACGAACTGAACTGTAAAATGCAACGTCAGAGAGTGTATCCCGTCTAACTAGACAGCCGTGGTTTTTGGCACTAAATAGGTCTGTAATGAAGTGCCGCGATCATTATTGATGGTCTTTAATGTGCACAAGTTATAATATCTGTTAATTAGAAGCAGTGTTCACTTAGAGAGTGCGTTGTTTCAAATATGGCCTACTTTGCTAAATGTATTTTTGAAGGAGGAGGCCACTTCATTATACTTAAGAATGCAGTGGATTACTGAAAATTCTAATACAGCAAAATGTGAAAGTATTAAGAGACTTAGCAATCGATAGCAGAACTCCGTATCTAAAACTGTCAAGCTGCATTTTGCATCTGTCAAGCCACACGGAAAAATCGATTCTGTGAGAATATTCAGCTGCTACTGTAGTACTGAAATCTATCAGACGCATTTATCTGTAATTTTAAGAGGAATTTTAAAAGCTTGCTTTTATGAATTATTTGAAATGGATAAAGAAACTTCAGACTGCTCTATTGCCTCTGAACTGAAATGAAGAATTAGAACTGAGAAACTGGGAATATGAAATATAAGTGAAAATTATTAACAATTTAATTACTTCCACGGTGTTTGGTGGTGGTGGTGGTGGTGAGAGAAGGTTATTGGAGGAGAGTTACTTGAACTCACATACCCGACAATTGATATTGTGCTTGTATTTTTTTAACAGCCTTCGCCCTCTCTTTATTGTTAGTAAAGCTTGCGTCAAACTTAACATCTAAAATAACGCGGCAGTTGAAATCTGTAATTCATAAGAAAAAATTCTAGTGTGCTCGTCCGACGTTTGGTAGAAAGTTACTCGTGCGTAAAGAAAAAGATCCCGATAGTAAGGATAGGCCTTCATTGTAGGGGATTGGGGGGGGGGAGGGGGGAGAGAAATTTGAGATAGTGAACATGTGGCCGGAAGCGTCTCTATACCAATATCGGCGTCGGCACTGCTGCTGGGAAAGGAGGCGACCTGCGAGATCTGAGTTTGGAGATAAACGCCTTGTTTTTTAATTTCTGTTTTTATTGTTACATTTTTTTGATTGTACATTGTGTGTAGAATTTTTAATGATGCTATTTTCAGTTAATTCACAAGAGCCTTTCGCTGTGGCTGCCATTGATTTCATTGCAGGCATTGCAGCGACGCACGGAGTTTTGACTCACCCTCTCAGAGATCCCTGGTGAGACACGAGTAGCGCCACATGCTGTTGGAATTCTGTGTGCTACATTCTTTCTATTTCCACAGGAGTCCCTTAAGTGACCCTCAGCACGTAACACCGAATGAACAAGTCAAGCGGGGGAGGTCAGGTTATCGCGGTGGCCAGGCGATGCCCCACGCCTACCAACCTAACGATCACGAAGTGCTGCGTCCAGGTGATTTCTCAAGCACGTGCAAATTGGCCTGAGGTAGCACTGTGCTGAAACTACATTCACGATTTGCCTAATTTCCCAGCCGCACTAACGAAACCGATTTCCATATAAAAGAGACATCTCCGACCACATGTTAGCTGTCTCAAATGGCTGTCACTTGGTACTCCAAAACACCTGAAAATTTATAAAAACTCTTCTTTTGCACCATGTACAGGAAGGTACAAACCGCAGCTGTTACCAAATGTGTATTAGTTGTCAAGTTCCTTCTCAATGCGTGGTATCAAGTTCTGAGATTAGGCTGAGTTAAGTGAGGTATATTCCTTGAATTTTCATTAAACATTACAGTTTAATCATGAAGCTGAGCGTAATGTTTGCTGAAACGTCGATAAACGTTTATTTAGGCAGTGTATTCACGAGAGCCGATCCCGTGCATTGAACACCAGCCACGGAATTCTGAACATTAGAAATCGTCATTGTTATATCGTGGTGTATGCTTATGGACGTTTAAAAATGGTTACTTTATGTACATTTTATGAGAGTCATTGTATTCAGAAATAAAATTTCCAATTTGATTCGTAAAGCTTGACGGATATAGCAAACAAAACAGCGTCAAGTAGCTGACCGATAATTGTGCTTTCTCAAAATCAGGTTTAATGATTGTACAATCATGACACTGACAGGTGGTGTCAGGGATGTAAATGTCTGTGTACACCGGAAGATGAATTTACTAATTTCCAACTCTTTCTCTTTTTTTTTCAAACTTTTCTATCAGTGTCTACGCCATAATCATTGTACCAACAAGGAGACCCGTAAATATTTAATTCTCGTATATATATTGCGCAGTCTTTACAATTTCACCTAACAAATGCGCACAATTATTATTCAATTCACCATAATATTTAAAAAAAGCGTTAAATTCCTAAGTGTTTTGGTCATTACTGGTTGAAATTGTGGAGAATGAACTATTATGCCCGCAATGGAGAATATGAAATGTATTGTGAATTGCAGTATTTCCATTTATAAAGTTTTGGTCAATTTCTAGGCCTTTTATGTTGATCTGGAACACCAGCGTAATTCTAAACAAAGAAGGCAGCGTACGTATAACGTAACATTGTGGCGCGTTCGTGTAACTGCAGTGGAAAAGCAATAAGTATCACGTATTTCGAGTGTGTATTTGTAGCTTTAGATGCCCAGCATGCAACGCGCGTGCGGCATGTAGCCATCTGTGGCCTGTCCCGCTCTACAGTACTTTTCAACTTTATCTCATAAACGGCACGATTTTCGAAAAAAAAAATTAAGGAATATGAAACGTGCCTTTTTATTTTCTCTGCAAATTTTGTCTGAAACATTTCACGTTCTTAGAAGAATTGAGCGAGATATTAATGTAAATGTATATTTGTCTTCATGTAAAGTACTCGTAATTATTGTCACATTTTAATTAAGACTGATTTTTTTCGACTGAGTTACGAATAATACTGATGTATACAATTTTATAAAAATTCGTCCAGTGGGAGCCGAGATTTTCCATGCGGACGGACGGAAGGACAGACGGACACACAGACAGACGTACAGACATGACAAAGCTAATACTAGCTTTTCGCAATTTTGTGAACGTGCCGAAAAACGACGGCGATTCTCTGGTTGTAAAATTGAGTACATTATAAGTGACATTTACAGGACATTCTCGAGAGTCATCCATTCTTTGCGTGGCACATTATGTGCGCAGTTTATGTAGCATAACTAAATAAAACCGGGTATCGCGGTAGCACAGTAGT
>Ga0123354_10001701_pt1 | contig 27537 bp, 15 predicted proteins | sample TergutLab28metaG_2_FD_97872 | JGI IMG/M metagenome (GOLD analysis project Ga0123354, IMG submission 97872) | Labiotermes labralis P4 segment gut microbial communities from Petit-Saut dam, French Guiana - Lab288 P4 | ecosystem: Host-associated > Arthropoda: Insects > Digestive system > Gut ... | reverse complement strand
TTTTTTTTTTTTTTAATTAATTTTTTTGAATACAAAAGGGTCTTAAAAAATTTCATGCAATTTGTTTTTGTTTTTTTTAGTTTTTTTAAAAAGACAAAAACCCCCCCCCCCCCCCCCATTCACACATCGTCTTCTTACATGTACGCAGGCCACTCTGATTCCAAATTCGACGGCTCCTTTGGTTTGACAGCTTCACATTTAATTCACTGAATACTAGCTTTTACTCCAGTTTCCACCTCACAGAGAACATAGATCACCTCCGTTAGAAAGACGGATAGGTTAAAGATATTTAGAGAAATAACTGTTATTTATTGTGAGAATCAAATAAACGACATAAATACACTGTGTCGTCAAAATACAGGGTTTCGTGATGTTAGAGCAGGTGGTATATCCTTGCCACTGTGTCTTAAAAAGTTAAGTGAACAGAAAGGATTTGTCACGAAATCTACCACTAAATCGCATCCGCTCAGGAGAGTAATTCCTATTCTTAGTACTAAGTACATGGAAGAAAAATTTGTTATTTACACTTTATCGCATTTCGCGGGTTGTTCAGGGATGCAGCTACTCATAAATCGGAGTGTATGTGAACACGGTCTTAAACTTACAGGGTGTGTCTACAAAGGCATACTCGTATTAAAAACTGACACCAAAGCATTCTTCTTCTTCTTTAATGTTTGCCATCCCGAAATGTTTAACACATATATAAATATACAATGATGAGTCAGTCAAACAGAACAAACTTCATTATGTTTATTATTGTACTAGGGCAACATGTTTCGATTCTTATAGAATCGTCTTCAGGCCCTTCTAAGAAAACAGATCCTTACTTAAAATGTTTAAAGATGCACTGTGTGATCCCAAACGCTTACATTCTTGATAAAACTACTTATAAAATGCATAGTTATATCAAGAATGTAAGCGTTTGGGATCACACAGCGCATTTTTAAACATTTTAAGTAAGGATCTGTTTTTTTTAGAAGGGCCTGAAGATGATTCTGTAAGAATCGAAACATGTCGCCCTAGTAAATAATAAACATAATAAAGTTTGTTGTGTTTGACTGACTCATCATTGTATATTTATATATTCTTCTTCTTCTTCAGCCCGAATGGAGCCCTCACTTCTTACACTGTAGGCCCAGAGTTTCTAAATAGCCAATTAACCACCTTACGAAATCCAAAAAGAAGGACAGTCCATGTGATTCCTCGCCTCTTATGAACACAAGAGATTAGTATCGTGTTCACAAAATTCCGCCACTGGATTCCATCCCGAGTCAGAATCATCGAGTCATAACTTCACGCCTGCATATTAAAAAATTCATTCCATTACATCAAAACCCCTACATCCCCCGGTTGAGGGGTTATTTCTGCATACCTAACCTCCAGCTGTGACATAAAAATTCGTGTATACACGGGTTTGCATGGAATCGTATTTTCTTCCACCTCTGCTCTGATCCTCAGGGTCTCTCTCTTACCCTTCTGGTCGTCACCGTAGGGTGCATATTTACTACTCCTAATTCTGATCACGCAATCATATTTATGTTTATACGGCGTTACTTTACCCAGTACCTTACTGCAAATTACTTTTACGTTACTGAATTTTTAATTTTGTGTAGTGCAGAAATATGCAACTTACATATGTCTTGATGAGGGCAACTACAATCACGGAGAACCGAACCTGATATTTCCCACGTACTTCAACACACACCAAACGCGCGGTTTTCAAGAACGTACCAGCCACTGTTGGAATAGCAGTATGACTTTACGAAATTTTAAATGTTTACGTATAGGCAACGGATAAAGTTCCTGACATCCATGCTTTATACCAATCCCGAAGTATTCCTGTGTCTAAGTACTTTGAAGAAATAAGATCATATAATACACAGATGGGTTAACGTTAATGCTTCTCCTCCAAATGGACATGTTGTGCCTCCATCACTGCATATTTTTTGCAGACATTGAAAATCTCTGGTTTTCAGACGCAAGAAAGGTGGACGACCCAGCGCGCTTGACTCCGTCCTTACAATCTCTCGGAAATCCAGGCACAAGTTACATGGAACAACGTGATTTTCCTTCATCCCAGGAAAAGGGAAAGGCCAACAGTTACTCTGGTAATATACAGACAATGCTTCAATTGCAGGGGTGATGTTGCATGTGCCATTTTAAAATTGTCGTCTTTATTTTGTATATCACGTTTTGGTAAATGCATAGTGTCGGAATCAGAACAATAATAATTAAATGATGAAGTAAGTAGGACATAATATATAAACGGGATTATCTCAGAATTTGTGTACAGGGAATGAGGGGAACCACAAAAACTTCAAATAAGACAGTTAAAACTGCAAATGACTGTAAATAGCAGAAAAGTATTAAAATGGATCTTGAAGGGAAAAAAAAGTATGAAATCAAGTGGATTATTGGTGTCAACGTAGGGATCAACGGCTTGCTTTTGTAAACACGGTAACAAATACTAGGAGGGCAGTCTTTCCTGAGTAGTTGAATTCCTGTTAGCTCTTATTAAAAAAAAAACTCTTCTGCGTAGAATTAGCTGCCAACCGTACGTTTGGCTTACTGCACCTTTATCAGTAGAGTCTGCATCTGACTGCCACGCGCTCGGAGACTCCCTAAGAAGAGTCGAACGTATTACCTTCCTGTGACCTGCGATCGTTCTGGGGTTTGATTAGTCTTACTCATTTATTTCTGAAGTGCTATAACATGATTAATTAACTCCACAATACAGGGTTTTCTTGGACAACAGCCACCCAACTTAATATAAAATTATGCTGCTATGAAACCCCGGGATTCATCGACGACACTGCACAAAATCCAGTCATACTTAGTTATAACATAAATCAGGTAAATCCAGGTTTCGTCTTCACAACTCGTTTCGCTAACATCCATTTTAATATAATCCTTGAATCTATCCCCAGGTCTCTTACCACGAAATTTCCAAACTAATTGTTATGCGTTGTCTCCTGTTTACATGACACCCACACAATCATATTTCTGGTTAATCTTCCTAACTTATCGTTATTTTATGACGCAAATTCTGTCTGTAGTCTTCACTCACACACATAGTTTCACACTCGCACAGAACAGCCTCTAACAAACCTACTGATATGTACAGTACAAGTAAAGCAGTTTAGTGATTACTTATCGGAAATGCAAGGAGGCTTTTCAACCACACTTGTGTGTTTCGGACACCCAACCTGGCACAGCCGAACTATGAATCGGTCCATGGCAAATTCCTATACAATGCCTTCATTTGAGTGACAGGACTTCACTTGTAACCTAAACACATTTATATGCAATACCAGTTGTCATAGATCGCTACACATTGCAACTGTAGCATTTTGTAACAACCTCGCCACTGATGTGCCTCCACCCGCACGTTAAAATGCATTGCACAGCGTCTTAATCTAAAACGTTCCAGTTCAACGATATATTAAGATCACTTAAATGAATAATGGACTTAAAATATCTCACATATGGAAGAAGTTTACGACGAACATGTTTAAGTCGTGGATTCAAATCTCTTCGAAGCTAGCATACATTGTCATTCCCGAACAGAAAAAAAAACCTAATTGTGTGTTATAAAATTTCACTCCTCCGAATAAAATATGAGGCTCATTGGGCTAGACTACCTAAAACTGGCAAAATGAGTGGAGATACGAGTCACACCTGACACAAAGTGAGTGATCCATGCTCACACTACGTACATTTATATAAATAGATAACTGGAGGTTTTTATTGCAGAGCAGCAATGTACCAGTTACAGCGATTTCATCACCGTTAGTCGAAATGCACCACGGCTGCCAATACTGATATTTCAGACAGCAGTGATTGGCGACACTGGCTAAGCGCTGCAGTGATCTGAATCGCTGCCAACAGTGGAATCGCAGGCGTTCGTTTCTTTCCTGACTTCTCAATTTCTCACCCTCCGTATTTTTTTGTAAACCGAAATTTTCCCAGAATGATGATGATGTACGATTATTACAGTTGGCACATGCCTCCACACTTATTACTTTTACATTTCACAAAGTGTGTTGCATTACTTTAGTACGCTGAAGTTCTCTTCATTCCGACTGCAGCTTCGGTATTAATGTGAGCCTTCAAAGCAATAAGAAACATCACACGGTAGAAAAGTGTGAAATTTAGCGAATTATAAACTCTTGACGTCCTTAAGTAATATACTGTTAGAATATAAACCCCCCCCCCCCCTTAATAAAAAAGTACCCCCCCTTCCCTTCATTCCGCGGCTTCTAAGACTGCGCAAGTAGGTACCGGGTAACCTAACGGCACGAGCCATCACTGTCACTACTTGAAGGCACCATTACCCACAAGTAACAGTAATATACACTGGTGTCTGGAAGTTATGTAGTTGGGATGCCATTCTAAACCATACGCCACAACATATTGCACTTAATGAGAAGATCTATACTTCCAATGAAACCATTTCTGATATGGTATGTATAATAAACTATAAGGAAAAAAAAACAATGTATGCCTTTACACAATGTTTCATACTGGTATGCCGTTTAGCTAGGATCAATAATTTTGCGTGTCAAAGAAGAGAGCAGTGACAGGCGTTTTCTTTAATGACAACCAATTGCTAACCTTATATAACATCAGTGGTAGATAAATGAAATATGAGTATGGAGCACTGATGAAATTACACTGACAGGAGAAAAACCAAAACAGACAAAAGAACCTATCCCAGTACCATTTTGTCTACCACAAATCCCACATGGACTGGCCTGGGATCTAATCCAGACCATTGCAAAGACAGACTTTCAATACAGAAGAATAAATGCTGTAAGGAATGCATTTGCAAACAAATGTAACACCTTGCCACTTCATAATATCATTACAATACAAAAGCTGTGTCTGTTGCCTCCCTTCTTTGTCACTGTAATTTTGGGATAAAGTCCCTCAACTATATTGCTACTACTACTTCACAACAAAGGATAATTACCTTTCTTCCTCAGCAGTTCCATACGAGAGTTTGGCAGTGGAAGATGGCTACAGGAGTCATCCACATGCAACAGTGGCCATCACAAGGCTGTCCTTTCAGCGACAGCAGCAGCAACAACGCCAAGAACAAGGAGACGAGTTTAGCAGACAGGTGAAGAAAACAGATAATGTCTTTGCATAAAAATGAATAATTCTTGGAATGGAGGTTAAAAAATCCATACTCTGTGTACACAATTGGCTCAACTCCCATCACTTAATTATTCCCGCTCACTCTGTCACGTTGGCTAAGTAAAAACATTAATGCAATACGATATTCAATATTTTCAAACTGATAAGAATTTAGGCTGTGATCCTCTTGGATGTACAATGTTTCCCGGGTAAAAGGTTTTCCTACGTAAGTACGATTTTTGAAGACCTGCCAAAACACGCATACGTACGTTATGTTTTTTTCGCACCATAAGGTTCACGCGTAAGACGTACTCCCACTTTTTAAGTTCATTGTTCCGGTTTATACACACAAATTTCCAATTTAATTAGCTTTGAAACTATTACAACACTTATCCATTCTTGGACGGTCGCACTGAACCAGTCAATAATCGATTGCAGACTTCATCCCTTTCCGCGCGACCTATCGACGGTTCCTTTCCGGTTCCAGTTTTTTTTCTTACCCACGCTTAAGCGCGTACGAAAACTTTAAAAACGCGACCGCTTGCTTCCCCATACCTTCTCCCTCCCACTCTGTTCAAATCGAACGCACCTTCCGCTGGGCACATTTCCGTGATGTTTTCAACTGGCGTTTCGTCACTAAAACCTTGCAAGGAAATCCAAGTTTGGTTAAAATCGACCAAAAATAACGAGGCCTTTACACGGAGATTCATGTAAACTTATGATTATATCTCTCTGCATTGTTTTGGGGTTGAGAAGTTCCAAGGAAAAGTTGCAGACCTCTTCCTTCCTTCCTTCCTTCCTCATTCAGTTGAGATTGAAGACATATAAATAATACAGGCACTTTCTGACTCCTCTGCTTGAATCCAGGATGTATTTCAATTGAAGCAAGGCTAAAACACATATGTTTGGACAGAGCAACTTCTATCAATGTAATAATTTAAATAATATTAAATAATTTTATGTTGTATTTAATCATCAACTGATCCTAAGGATTTTTATATTTTAGTTTTAATTAAAATTTTAATGATATATGTAGAATCTTGCCACATAAGTTGACACATAAGATGCGCACATTGATAAAACTTGTGAGCTCCCTGAAGATGGCTAAGAGCTGTGACTGACACATGTTGGAGCAGTAATTAACAACAAACAAAAACACCATGCAACAAGTTGGTGATAATATTGTGTATGTAATGTGGACTGATAAAGGTTTTGCCTATTTTTTAACAGGACCCTGGTGTGTCTGCCCACTCAGAAGAACAGCTCCAGGCAGATAGTGGTACTGGTGTCAGTTCTTTGGCTCGCACACGAAGAGAAACTAAGAATTCATCAGAGACGACAGAAGCCGAACCCAGTGCAGATTATGGTGATAATAGTGACAAGTATGTGGAACCAGATGACAAGCACAGCAGCAATCAAGAAGAAAACAAGGAAGCAGTTACTACACACGGCAGAGAGCGAGAGGATGGCATCAGCATGGGTCAGCACTTCTTCCCCTCTTTTGCACCAATCTTCCCTGCACCTTCCCCACTTGGTCACTCCCGTCCCTCAGTCTTCCAGGAACCAGCCCACAGCCCGCGGCCAACACTGTTGAGACCTCAGCACAACAGTTTCCAGCCCATCAGTTTTGGGGGAGGATCATTCCGGGACAACCAATATGTACACACTGCAGCTGCTGCTGAAACCAATTCTAACAATCTCCTGGGTTCTGGAAACTTTGGAGTGATCCGAGGTGGAACCTTCTACAGTGATGATGACCAGGCAGAAGCCAGTATTTATGGAGGGAGTGGTAATAACGAATTTTTTAGTCCCTACTACCACAGCAACAATGGGCACGGAAGACCAGCCTTCTACAATGGAGGAGGAGCCACCAACCCAAGACCACAACATAATCGTGGTAATGACTTCTTTGCAAATTTCCGTGATTTTGCGGATATTAGTACTCCCACAAAATCTTCATTCTCAGAGTATGTTGTTGTCTATGTAAATAAAAACAGTAGCAGGCATGATGATGGACATGATGAGCAAGGCTCAGTACCTGGAGACTCAAAGCCCAAGAATATTATTGAGCAACTTAAGATGCTGGATCACGAAGACCAAGAAATACTAACAGTGCCTGAGGAAGAGACACCTGTGATACCATCATCTGAAAAACCAGAGAAGAAAGGTTCTAGCACAGTATCAGCTGCTAAACTGAAACTTGCAGCATTTCAAGATAAATTCAATAAACAAAAGATTAAGAAGATAAAGGCCACATCCCCATCAACAGATCCAAAAGATCTATATGAACCCCTTCTAGCACTAAGCTGAATAACAATGATATTAAGACATGTGTTGTGTCCTTTGAGAGCCTGTACATCACCTGCCTGTATTCTAAAATGAAACTCTTCCACAGTTTTCTGCAACTGAAATTCCTATCACTCTGTAAAGGTTGCTGAGGACTATTTTTAAATGGCAGATGATGATCACGCAATATTGACATAAGATCTAAAAATCTGCAATCTTGCCAGACTGTACCTGAAGAATTAGATTGCCACAAACTGGTTTATTTAGAGGTAGCAGATTCAACATGTGGTGCACAGAGAATGTCACAAATATAATGTGGCTTGGGAATTTGAAACATGAACTGAGGAAATTTGTTCCTTTGTGGTTGAATAGGTACGTAATAAAAATATGGGAGCTTTAGTGTAAGTTCCAACACCGTTAAGTTGATGTATACCAACCAACATGATGGTTTTAATCACGAGCATCCAACCTTTTTATGGCAAATGGCCACACCCATTACTGTGGGCTAGTTTACGGGCCACACGTTGAAAAATAACAATATGTGGTATACCCACCTAAATTATTATGAAATTCTTGTAGTATATACATAACATAAAAATGCTTGCGACCTGCAAAATACAATATTTGTGGGCCAAAAACCCATGGTTTCAAAAAACAATTTACACTGTGAAGAATTTTCTGTACATAACATCACACTCAGTATGGTTTCAAGGAAGCAAAAGTTCAGCTGATGCTTTCGTGGTGAAGTGTAATTCAGTAAGAAGAAAACTAGTTTACAGAATAAATAGTACATTCCCACTGGTTCTCAAATTTTAAATCATGCAAAACAGGGAAAATGAATACCATGAAAATGAAGCTATTTGTACTCAGGAATTTAACTCTTTAAAATGTAACATCATAAGAGGGCAAAAATAAAATAAATTAACTATTCCAATATAAAACCTGGATAACCATGATTTCCCATTTGACAACCACTGACAATGCTGTAATGCCCCAGCTGTTACAAAAACCAACAATTTACATGACACACACTGCATTACACTATATGTAGCATTCATTACTGTAATCTGCTTGAAATTCACATATCATCTCTTAAAACACAGCATTTTTGAAATGCTGTTGGATATACTGTACTGAGGAAACTGTATTATTTCCTGCAAACAAAAGAAATTTGCATCAAATATACCAATATACTCACTCCTGTTAATCTGTAACACAGACCTGTACAGTATGAACAAGTGAACCTACCCAGATTCCAATATGTCAGTGCACTGTCACTGCACAAATCGGTATGGCAGCAAAATGATTAAAAAAACCAGTTTACTTGAACAACATATATTCAAAACACAGCAGGCACCAGTATGTGTGTGAACTATGCAAATTCAAACACGCTGTTTGAATTAAACATCAATGGACTGGAATCATAAGTAATGCATTTATGAAAAGTCTGTTAACTGTAAACTGAAAGTGCAAATTATTATCAGGACAGCCCAGCCTTTTCTTGTGGATAGATTGCTTCTATTACTTGCTTAGATATCCTTCACAGACAAATGTATAAGTTTGAAACAAGACCATTTGAGTCTTGAGATTATCATGTCATGACCTGCAAATGTGATGTGAATGGAATGTGGTGCCATGTTGTCAGAAAACATTTGCCACTGTCTTTGAAACCTGCTACCCTGGAGAAAGACGCAGCAAGTTCCACTAAAACATTGTAAAATTTAAACCAGGCTATACGACATCATATGCCAAAAGGCTACATTCTTTAATTATCTTGTCGGTGGGCAAAAATAAATTCTGGGTTTGAAGAAATTAGTAATGTATTTTACATTGACACATTTTGTTTTATACAGAATAAATCTGAATTTTAAGGTATGAAACCAGCCATGGTGGGGATGGAGCCTGTATGGAGGGTGGGTACCATTACAATACCCACAATCACTGAATGTGTTATGAGTCAAATATTCATTCATACTTCTACAGCTACACTCTTCAAGGTCTAATACCATGCTCTGATGTATTCTAATTAGCAGAAAGTTTTATTTTATATTTTCCTAATAACCAGTATTAAAACTTTTCTACAGAATTTTTGTTCTTCCCTAAGAACCCTACCGCAACTAGGTCATTTCCGAGGGGCTGGGAACTATATCAGTGTTGCATTATACAACATCAATTCCAGTCCATACAAGCACTGTTACCAATGCTACATCGTTTTCCCATAATTAATAATTAAAACCATATGCTGTAACATTAAGAAGCTCTGCATTTTGCCACACAGTACATTTATGTGTTTCTATGTGTCTCACAGTAAATACATTATTTCCCAAACAGCGTTAACCAGCTGGCCTTAACATGGATACAGAGTGTGTTCACTGTGGGTCAGAAAATGGTTGATTAAAAATACGAAACATCTTACTGTCTGCAGTCTTGTATGACTGAGTTTAACTGTTGTATTATTTTTGTTGACTTTTGTAGATAGGACGATAAATAAAAAATAAAAAACTATAGCCAGATCATACACACAGAATGAATAAAAAAACTGATGTCTTTCTGAATAAGTGATTTATTACTGTAACACTTCATTAAAAATCCTTCCACAATTTATTTGAGTAGCATTCCATTACCTCTACCCTGACCTGAATCACTTAGCTGTTCACTTTCTATGCACCTGTACACAGATAAGGACCCTGGATGCATGAGTTCCCACCCATAATATATGTTTAACCCTTTCAGTCCCAGTGGTTACTATATATACACCAGTTTTAACGCTAAAAATTCTGCATTTTGTCCATGTAGTGTACTCACATATTCCATATGGTACCCACAGTAAACAGTGATTATTTTCTTATGCAGAATTTATTGGTCTTTATAATGGAGGCACACTGTTCTCCGTGAGGTATGAAGTGAATCATCATATACAATACATTAATTTTAGTCTTGAAAGGGCTAAAGAACATATGTTCTTTCTGGGTTTTCAATACACTTCTTACAGATTCAGAGATTTAATGGTAGCATATTTCAGACTAATACAAAATTATACATTCCATGATAGTTCATTACAACGTAACAGACACACTGTTACTTGAAGCTCAGCAGAACTAGAGGTGATTCATGTTGAGAGGTGGGGGCAAGCTGATGTGAAACACTGAAAAATGGTATCTACAATTAAATGTATTAGCAATGATAGATAATTTGATACCTGTACTCATACTCTATGGATATATGAAGAGTACTCCACATTGAAGTACAAAGAAGCATTGTGTATAGTTTTACATCTTTCCACAGAACATTCTGAAATTTCATATTTGGGGGTGTTTGCAAAAATCAGTCAATAAAAACCACAGTTTAATGCCAAGTCTTAATATATCCATTACATTGTTCATGAATATGATTCTTTCTCCACTAAAACTTTCTCACTTGGACAAAAACTTTCTTTAATGTACCATCACAAACGAAAATTAAATTCATCTTACAATTTTCAGTATGGAGCTACACCAATAAAACAAATGAAATAATTGCTAACCACGACCATCCCATTATGCATTCACTTCAGTCAATGAGTGGTGGCAACACATATGAACATACCCACACCTCACTCATGACCTAACAGTACCATTACCTTCTATGATAGCTGTTGTATAACCGAGTAGCACAGCTGTACCGGATGTACTACTTGATGAGCTGTACCACCTTCTTAATCATGTTCCCAATGCCATTGTAAATTTCAAAGAACTGTCCTTCATACATGAATGCAGGAGTTGTCACAATAAGATTCTTATCATCAAATGCAATCTCATTCACATCCTGAAATTCAAAATAAATACAAGACATCTAAAATAAACACTTAATTTGCAGGATGCATGATGATATTTTGTGGCCTGTGGACTCGCATAAACAATAACATACTGTATTCTGTGTCCAACTAATGTATCCCTGATGACAGATTTGTTAACTCACTGACTTGCAAGGTTTCTTGCTACCTACTGAGCACGATGGTATTGGAAGTCTTTTCATATCCTCAAAATTTCAAGAAATGTAATCAAAGCTAGATCACAAACCAGCACTGGAACAGTTGAGCACCCCCACTAGTTTTTAGATCATGAAGACTGAAACAAAATGAGTAATAACTGGCCTCATCTCTCTTTCTCCAACTCTTCTTCCTAACCATGTGGCCCCTTTCCCCTGGTCAGTGTCAGAAGCCATATGCCATCCTTACTCCCAATGTATGACCTATACATCACTGTACGTCCTCCCTCCAGCTCACAGTCACTTTAAAAGTGGCAACTGCAATTTATGCTGACACTCTTAACAGCTTCAAAATATGCAGTGGCTAAACCTCAATATCTGAAGTTATATGATTTTCCTAATCATCACCATCATCTTTATTCTTTTCCATTAATCCATTTACTGATATACGTAGCTTGTAGATTCTCTTGCTGCTGTGACAAACCTTGACCTCCATTACTATGCTCTCTTGAAAGGTCTTTATTTCTGTGAATCAACATATGAAGCCATTTTCCACAGATTTCACAACCATGAGACTGACAGTCCTTTATCATGTGTTTGTTACTTAAGCAATTGATGCACAATTTGTTACTCCTCCGTATCTTGTATTTTTCATCATTTGACAACTGTTTAAAAAAAATGTACTGCATTGTGATACAGTATGTGAATCCTTACAGACTTCACACATCGGCTTAACACTTACATAGGACTGTGATATCTTCTTATCACTGGCTTGCCTTTGTTCAGTTGTTTTGGTTTTAGTTGATATGCTTTCAGGGCATTACATCGATGTTCCAGAAAGGTATGTAGCTGCTGTAAGGTTGGCAACTCCTTGTTGGAAATATGAACTTCCTATTCCTTTTTTGTTTTGTTATCCAGTTTTTGTACTAAAGTGTAAGTGATAATCATATCCCAGCTATCTGTGTTTTGTTTCATCGTCTTTAATGCCTTTAAGTCACACTTTGTGGTGTCTACTATCTGACGTAACTGACTTCCATTTTCAGATGTCAAGCTAGTTAACTTCATAATATTGTCAATGTGGGTATTGATGATAAGCCTTTCATTTTCATATCGTTCAACTAAAATCTCCCAAACAACTCCAAAGCCCTGTTCACTTACAGGTATGTGCTGTATAACTCTTTTTGCATCACCATTAATAGCTGATAGCAAGTAGTGAAATTTCTGGATGTTGGGAATGGTTGTACTATCACCTACTAATGACAAAAACGTGTCATTAAATGTAACCCAATCTTGCAAGTTGCCACTAAATTTAGGTACTGATAACTGCAGAAGTTTTACTTTTACTGACGGCTCAGTGGTAACATTAAGCTCAGGGGCTCCTGCTATTTCAAGTTTTTTTCATTTTAGTTTGTATGAATCCTGTCAAGCAACAGTACCTTTCTTCCATTTCATCATGCTGTTGTTGATTATTACCGTCATGACCCAATTCTTCTAATTCATCTTGAACGCTGTTGTATTTTTCCCATTTTTCATTAATTTAAGTCTCACATCTAACTGCTCAGGCCTTGGATCTACAGCATAGTTATCTACAAATCTCTCCATCCTTGAAAATGCACTCTTTATGTTGGCACAAATAAGTATTAATTTTTTAACTTTTTCATCCATATTGATGTGGAAGCTGTGTAATAGGAAAAAAAAAATTAAGTTAAGGAAGGAAGAAATCAATCTTGTATGAATCACTTGTCTTAACCGGGTGTTGTGTGTTCAATCTTTGTCAATGACGCTGATGATGTACTTTAGATGCCATGACACAGCTGGCAATCTCTCCTAACTTGAGTCACTGACAGTTGACACTCGTTTTAATTGATATTTTTACTCAACAGATGGCACACTCATTCATGAAATGTGGTGGAGATTTTCTTTCTTTCTTATCATACACCATGGAGTCAGAATGTTCCATCAACTTCGTAGTTCACACTTCACTTCCTTTCTCAATGAACACACTTAACTTTATATCTTAAAATGTTTCTTTTGATACATACATTCTTACGGCAGTTCTTTTGACGTGAGTTGCCCACTTATCTTGCAAAATCTTCCGTTAACACATCTGGCCCGGAGGACCAATGTGAGTTCACCATCTTAGATAGGAACGACTTTATTAACAGTGTCACCAACATTAAAAGACAATAGTCTTACAAGTAACAACTCAATTTCCCTACATTGTCTTCTCCATAACAGAGACTATGGTCATTTGCATTCTCTTTCTCAGTACCTATTTGATCATAAACAGTAACACTTGTTCCACTATGAACTTGAGTATCATCTGGCCCATACTTATTAGCTGTTTACTTAGTGCATTGGGCACTGTAGTTACAGTACATTCAGTTTGGACAGCTTTCTATTTCAGACTGATTGGAGGTTCCTTTTTATTCCCCACTGATTTATAGATTAGGGAGGCTATGTTTGAAAGCCCTGGCAGATGTGAAACAGAAAGGTAATTTTTCTCACCTTTTCCACAACATTAGCACCCATTGCACAGGCAGCATCAATGGCACCCGCATGTGGCCATTTCCCCTTACCATCATCTGTAAAACAATGAAATGAATACTTAAAGTGTTTAATAATTATCAAATCTGTAACCATGAAAATGTGACCACTCTTTATATTATAAACTAGTATAATACAGACTGGGATTCATAAGAATACCTTATAATTTGTTATAAACTAACATTTTTTTATTTCCACATTCCAATCATTTTAATTACAACTTCTGCTAGCACTTAGGAAGACAAAGGTCAGAATGCAATGATGGTTACACACACTGAGTAGTCATAACATTTTTAGCATTTTCAGAAAATAATCTTTTATGACCCGTTTAAACATTAACCTCTTAACTGATATTGTAATAAATAAACACTGAATTATTCTTACATATCATTTAATTCAGATTCCAGAAATGAAAGGATGTCAACACACATCTCTGTGACACCACAGTGATGGCTCAGTTCATTAAACAGTAGTCAGCAATAACAGAACAGCAGTAAACATTTAATGCCTGTGCAGCTGAGACTACCAAACAGACACTGAAGATTATGCAGATTATTGCAAGTGACAACACCATACAGTTTTGTAACACTGCGAGAAATCTGTTCTGTACATCATACATTGTTTAGTTATGGAGCTAGTTCATGAGCAACACTGGTACAACAACACACAAAACTATATGGTAACCACCTCCATCTTCAGAGGAGAGATGTAGATATAGGTAAAAGGTTCCTCCAACACACTGCTAATTTGAATAGGATTCTACGTACTGACATAACCTAGAAGACAATAAACTTTAATGCACTGCCATTTACTAGGAGAGTTTAATATTTGTGATTTGTGTCTGCATGTATAAAGAGTGGGAAAGAGAGAGTACAAAAAGTTTCGCAACTCTTAATTTCCTAAATTTACTTTGCTTTTCAGTTCATCTTAATACTTATCTTTCTTGGTTCTGGAACTTAAATTTTATCATGTTTTCCAGTGATTAAATATTTTAATTTTTAATTCCATCCACATGTATCTTCACTTACAAAGTCTCCCCATGAAAGAATATGTAATTTTCCCTGCAAGAATTAAAATGTAATTTCTATGGTCCAGATAAAACTTCCTTATTCTTCAAATCTGCAGTTTCTATTACCAAATTCCCAACCCTCTGTCCTCAACTATGAAACATCACTTCTGTTCCATATTTACAAGATATCTGGTTCGAAACTCAGTCACAACACTATTTAAGGCCGAGTATTTCCCTAAATTCCTCCAGATGATTGCTGGGGCACTGCCTTGAAACACAGGTCATGACTATATCCAATTCCACTCCCTCCTTCATAATTCACCACACATAATCATCCTGTCACTCAGTGCTACATAACTACTGTAGTTAACAAAGAATCACTACATAACCCATGAAACAACTTATCCTTTAACTGTTGGATGAAAACAAACAATTCTTTTTCTTACCCTTTTTGCCCAGTGTTATGACAACATTGCCAAACACCTTTGCTGCCAACACAGGAGCAATGCAGCAGAGACCAATTGGTTTCTTAGCTTTATGGAAATCCTTTAACACTCTCATAACATCTTCATTTACTGTGCAAGACACACCGTTAACAGCAAAGTCACTCCTGCCAAAACACAAACATTCATCCCTAGTTTGTTTGCCAGTGCATTACCAGACAACATGTATCTTTGTGTCTGATATAATCACACACATCATTTTTGGCAGCTGCATAATCCATGGTGTCTAAAAGTGTGGGTAATGACATGCTGAGATCTCATGTAGTATTTAAAATGCAGTTCTATCCATGCACAGTGTTGGCATATCAAAGTTTTAAAAAAATGCACCGGCAACTAAGGGAACATTTTGTGAATTCTTTTGTAACTGCACAGCGACATCTTATAGTTTACAGTAAGTGCAGATGGACTGTAGAGCAAATAAGGGTCCTGTTGTCATCATTCAGCCTGATACGAACATGCAACAGCATTTTCTTTCATTATACCATAACATGTTACAGCTTAAAGCTATTCAAGTTCCTGACACATTGTACAGCCTGATAGAAACATGCAATAGCATGCAGAGTTGCACTTTCTGTGGCTGCACAGAACATTTTATAGCTTACTATGGGTGCAGAAGGACTATGAAGCTATTCAAGCCCCTGCTGTCAGAGTACAGCCTGACAGGAACCTGCAACAGTGTAAAGAATTGCATTTGGGGTATTGGAGATACAATAAGAAGGAACTCTCAAAAGACATAGAGAAAGATGGTGAATTTTCAGCTCACATTTTTCCACTTGATTAATAATGAAATATATTTTATGACCAGAAGGGGTCTTAGAAGTATCTTTTCACCTCCTCCAGCTCTCATTCAATCACCTGAAACATCACAATACATATGAAACTGACTTCCAAATTTACTTACCAGAAGTCAATAGATGACTGGTGCCATTAATGCAGTTCAAAACATTTGTCCACATTATAAGTAAGGTGTAAAATGTTTCATAACACTGTACCTGTGTATATAATAGATCCAATTAGCTACTTAGTATCCCACTGATTTAATTGGTGGAGTTATCTTCTTAGCAGTTACACAGCTCATGCAACCATGCTTTCCAACATAATTAAATTTTGATATGTGTGACCTTTACTGTCACTCTCAGCAGTTCAAAATGGGTGGTGAGTGTGAGTTTTCATAGTCAGTATCATTAAATCATTAAATTTTGGCATAAAACAGACAAGCATTCAACAGGCGTTAGGAGCAAAACAGGTGATGATGCACGTACCAATAGGACAAGTGGAAGTAAGCCTATGTCAAAGAAAGTGCAGTCAAAGCTATTTACATTCTGTTTTCATAAGTGTCTCCACTGGTGGCTAGGGATAGTCAGTGCACAGTTTGTCACAAAACTTGCTCCTGGGAGTGTCACACCAAGCAAACTACAACATCATTTTAAAGGAAGGCCCTATTAAGACTATGAGGCTGTTATTACATTGTTATTACACACATTACACGTTCTCCATATCCTGGCAAAGGTACTATCATTAAGTGCAACTGTAAGTCTCATGGCAAGATAAGCAGAAAACTATAGTGTGTGTTGTGATGAAAGTGGAGAGGCTTAAAATACTTGCAATTATCAAGCTGTACTTGAAATCACCAAAATTTAAAGTTCACAAACCGAAAATAGAAAGGCAGGAACAGAGCAAATTTGCCAGAACCGTTATGCTATATGTATATTTCGCAGCATGCAGGAAATTGTTAAAGACATCACTCAGATGAGCATACAGATAAAAACAACTCACAGTGACATTTGGGATATGCATTTCAGTAATACTAACAAATTTTTTGCAGCTCCGAAGCCTCCAGGAAACACTACAGCCTGTGCCACACTTGATGACAGTTGACTAAGTGGCAGTACCTGACCACGAGCAATCCTAGCAGACTCAACCAGCACGTTCCTCTTCTCCGTCTCTTCTGGACTGCCCTACCAAAGAATTCAATGGAAGTGTTAGGAACAATCTGTAGAACAAGAAATCCAGAAAGCCTGTAAAACTGTTCAGTGACTTCCTAGTCAAGTCTATTCCTTCTGTGTTGATTCAGAAAATTACTAGGACTACAGTGCTGCAGAATGGGTTTCATTTATTTTGTATTCTACAGTTTCACATATTTCATTTTATCTGCTCTTAATCATATATTAATTTAACCAGATATAATTAACAGCATGGTCATACCTCTATATATTCAACTTTGATACTTGTAGCTCCATGGTTGATCTCAAACACTACAAATTATACAAACTTTCTCTCAAAAGTTCGCTATGATGTATTTTCATAACCTCTGCAGAGAAACACTTCTATTAACAACCAACAACTGCACTTACATAACTTTCACATAAAACACTTTAAAAACACTTAAAATCACTCAGACATGTTTCAATCTTGTCAGATCATCATCAGGGAGCTTTGTTGTTCTTTGCTAAAGTTATATTACAATATTCACAATTTAATTCGTTTTTGCAAACAAGGTGTTGTGGCAGCATGTCATGTTGTGTAGGAATGTGTTGTAGAGAGAGCAGTTGGGTAGGTGTGCGTCATATGCTACGTAATGAGGGACTCCCTCATTTTAAGTGTTTTTAAAGTGTTTTATGTGAAAGTTATGTAAGTGCAGTTGTTGGTTGATAATAGGAGTGATTCTACAAAAATGCACGGTGCAACAATAAGATTTATATCTGCAAAGAAACTTAGCAATTAACCAACTTAATGCACAAGATCTTCTTTTATAATAAGTTTATTATAAAAGAAGATCATGTGCATTAAGTTGGTTAATTGCTAAGTTTATATTGGGATGCATTGTCAGCAGAACGTCAAAACTCTGCAAAGAGTTGCAGCATCTAATCCATACATCCAACATCACAGACCATGCTGTATGACTCACTGATGTACCAGTAACACTTTCTGAAGTTCAGAATCTTTCTTATGTTTTCCATGAACTCAAGCTCCTCAAAAGAAAATAAGTTATATTACGAATATCAATGGCAACTGCCAAGAAAAAAAATGTGCACAATTCAAGAAGAGCACACATATATTTACTTAAAACAGTCTGGGACATTATTTACAAAGTTTTATATATCCAGTATTTCCAAGGCTACACTGTCTTGAGTACTAAAGTATCCCTGTAATTTACCTGAAGATGTGAATCCTGAATTTCCAGTCTCTCATTCATCTGGGTATTTATTTTAGTGGAATCAAACCTATTTTTGACAACCATAAAAACGTTGAGGTCTGCACTCTTCTGGGATATTATGCAGCATGTAGTGGTAATTTCCACTGTATGCTGCATAATAACCCAGAAGAGTGCAGATCTCATCTACTTCAAGGCGGAAGCATGAAATCACACAGGAAAACTGTGTTGCACACAAACATTATTTTCCTCGAATTTTGTACCCAACCACAAACTGTGGTGATACACAAGATAACGAATTAAGACTGTACTGAAATACCTTTTTGTGATCTATAACATGCATCTGAAGGACATCAGGGGCATAACACTGTGGAACTGCTCCCTCTCTTGTTAAATGAATAAGTATGGAGGATGTTTCATGAATTTCACTTCCATCGTACACTCCAGACCCTGACAGGACCTGCAGTAAAACACTAGGAATAATTTGAGAATGAAACCCACCATTTCTCAGACATCCAATGTATATAAGACTAAACATATTTGTACAATGAATCAACAAATGCACAATTGATCAACAGTTTATTATACTGTTCTTTATTACACAGTGCTTGATGAGATCACTTGACTTTGAGAGTGGTCACCTCCGTGTCACAGCGCAGAAGATTGAAATTACACAAAGTTTTATTATATGGTGATAATGCTCATCTACATTATAGCAGGTAAGCTGCTGTGGATTTAGTGTAAATTGTGGGTAATTTACTTATTTATTTGTGCACAACCAGAACTAGAAAATTAGTACTTCAAGGAATTCAAAATACAACAGCAAAATATTTCCCCTCTGGCAAAAAACACACTGCATAGATGGTCCAACACTTTATACACTTTGTAATATGAGCTTTCATGGAGTAGCTGTGTAGCCATGCAGCTGGTCCAGTGTCCTGGCAGGCATTCTACCCACAATCTTCAAGATGACCACAAAATCCAGTAGATGGCTTCATTCCTTCCTTTTAACCATGCAGGCCTTTCCTGCTGCACAGCACCTCACCTCACCGCCCATACATACCTCCATCACAACACATGCATGCTTTTTAACTAATTTACTTCATCTAACAAATGTAATGTCACTAGGTTTCACTCTGTTGCTGAACTCTACTTTGACTTCAGTGTACATGTGGCACAGGAGTAGCAGATGGTACACATCAGACTTTGGTGTAGTCACTACAGTCATTTAAGCATCTCACCCAGCACTATCCCAGCACTGAAGAAATTAGTGTCAAGTGTGTGTAGCCAGAAAATAACAGGTTGCTTTATGCTGCCATTTCCTACAAATCACTTACCAGCTGGGTGCTTTTCAGGGGATCAAAAGAAATACAAATCACTTGCAGTGAGATCAGGTCCATAAAGAGGGTGATCCACAACCTCCCAGTCACAGCACCACAATGGGTCACAGGTCCAGTTTGCAATATGTTGCCTGGCATTAACATGCCAAATCATGATGCCTTAGTGCAGCAATCTAGGCCTTCTGCAATGAGGCCTCCTGTAAACTCTCAAATGTACCACAGTAACACTAAGCAGTTTGTGTTTCCATTGTGCAGGAAATCCAAGTGAAGCACACTTTCGTGGTCCAAAAAAATAGCTGCCATGTTCTTCCCTACGGATCACACTGCTCTGAATTCTTTTGTTGCAAGAGATGATGCATGGATGCTCTTTTGGTTTTGGGTGCTGCACAATTAACCCACACTTTATCCCCTGTAACAAAGCACTGCAGAAACTGCTCTCCTTGATCAGCATAACTCATAAAATGTAGACAAAGTCTCAGAAAGTGAGATTTTTGATCATCTGTGAGGCTCTTTTGACACCCAGCATGCATACACTCTTCTGTAACACAGCTGGTCCTGGATAATGTGTTCTACACTAACCCATGAAATGTTTATACTAGGACAAGGTCAACCAACTTAATGCACCTGCTCCTCTGAAAAGGGAATCCGTAGAACATGCTTTGTCATCCACACTGAACATACTCGGATATCCAGGTCACTACTGTATGTTTACCTGCATCATGCCATTACTGAAAACAATGCACCACATCCACATCTCTTTCTGTGACATTACATGTGCTCCACACACCTCCACTGACTCATGAATTTCCATTGGTGTGACACCACAAGTAAAAATCTAATCACACTCTGCATTTTGACATTTGACCATGTTTCCAGTAAGCCTTCCATCACAATACATGATGCGCTCCCATGGCTGTATGATGACACAGACAATCAACAAATGCCCATTACATGTTAAACTCTGGAGTCTGATGATGCCATTTCCTATAAGACATGCCATCACCTAATTTTTTGAAACTCCTCTGCCTCAGTATAAAATTGTTAATACTAAGCACCAGTCCAATTCTCCCTTATACCACACTCTCAACCTGAAGGGGGTGACAGTGTTACAATACATACTAAAATACAGAAACACTTTCAACATCATGATGCAACTAAGCCTGTAGACAAAAATTATACATTAGACAGAGGTCACAAGAAAACTAAGCATAACATTCAATTCCCATTATGTCTACCACATTAACTGGTCAAATAAATTATGACATTCCAAGAATACAATGTTAAGGAGACTGGCTCTGACAATTGAGCTGGGCCCATCGATACAGCAATCTTCAACAGTATGCTTTATCCTCATTAGGTGGGAATGCCCTTATCTTTAGCACTATCTAATGGGCCCACCTTCCTCCCATTTTTATCCAAGGATGAAGAGAGTCAGCCTCCAAAACAATGAATTCTTAGAATGATGTATTTTCATCAGAGACTGACACAGCTCATTGGACAGCCACAGTAATAACAAGAACATAATACTGTCATTAAAATTTGGAACCAAATACATTTCCATTGGATATGGCAGTACTGTGGGGCACACACATTTAAGGTACACTGAGACAAAACAAAAAGAAACTTCAAAGTGATTTTTAATACTCATATATTAAATGTCAATAGTCCACACCACTTCAATCTGATATTTAAATTGATATTTTATTTAATGTTCCATTAATCCACAATAAAAACAATAAGTAGGATACAGAACATGTCAAGAGTAACACATTATGTAAAATTATATAAAATTATATAAATGTGTGGAATCAAAACAAACTGGTTCCAAGTCAAGTAAATGAATGATGTTGAATACAAACAGGACAAACCACTGCGTAACGAGAAAAACATAGAAAGATATGGCTATAGTTACAAACACAGGAACAAGTCAGACAGAGACAACAAGCAAACTGTATCAAAATGAATACAGATAGCAATTATACGCATGTGAATAACATTAAGATGACAAATGTTAAGATTTTTTTTTGTGAGACTTAGTGAAAATTAACATTGCTTATTAAGACTATATATTAAGTAAACGGTCTTATTATGGCATATTTTGAGCTTGTGATAGATTTATATTGAAAGTATTCTTCTATGGAGTAAAAAGAAAGTATATGTAGTAATCATTTTAAACAAATTTCAAATTTCCTAACATTATTAGATATATCTTTAATGTATGGAAGAAGATGAAGATCTTAATGCCCATGTAATAAACTTCCCTTTGGTATATTGAAAGATTAGTTATGGGCTGATAAAAATTATTGAATTGTCTTGTACTTTTAGTATGATTCTCTGAATTCAAAATAAAAAGATTTTTGTTTTTAACTACAAAAAGCATAAGTGATATGATATTCTGATAAAACGCAATGCAAGTTAAAGAGTTCTACAATGCTTGTATGGTAAGAACTGAATACAATACACACCACAGCCACTTTTGGAGCCTGTAACACATACGATGTTGTATGTATACCATTTCCTTGAAAACATTTTACTGAAGACCATGACAAATAACGCAACATTCTTTTATGCACCTGAAAAACAGAACAAACTACATTGTGCTACTGAACTTCCTATATATATATATATATATATATGGCATTAGCAAAACTGACATCATGCATGAATACAACAATCTGTATCAAAATTCAACTCTAGAATATGTGACACACGGAAACCAAACAGTCTGGGCAATGGTAAAAGCTCTAGATTTTTATTCAGGAGATCCCTGGTTCAAATATCAGCCAGGACACCACCTAACTTGACTGAGGACTTTAATGGCTCCCTCAGTACCTCCAGGTAAATACCAGGCTAGTAACACAACTATTTCATGAAAAGTAACTGTGAGGAAGTCTATATAGTTTACTTACTGAACATCAAATGCTGCTTATATATACACATAAGTTTTATAATGTCTGCGTTTTTCCAAAAACCTTGCAGTAATTTTATACAGATAATGAAAAATTATAATCAAATGATATGTCAATTAGTTCATGTCCCTCAAAACGTATGCCATAAAACACCTCATTTTAAGATTCCCTTTACTGCCCACGGGGTATCTGAACCCTTTCAGTGCACCTGGTAAACAAAATTAATGTTGCCATCTCCCACACAGAACCCTATATGAATGAATTCAGAATACGTTTTTTACTGTTCACAACACTTCCTTGTTTTGTAACTGCTACTCATCATTCAAAAGAAACCATATAGTCAAGGAGTAAAGTTACAATTATGTGACAAACTAGAATCTAGCAGTAATTTCTTTGTCCCTCACTTTAAAATTCCAGGGCCAAGCATCAAAAACACACCCATTCTCACATAAACTGTACATTTATCAACACACAGGGCCAACCTTACCCCACCTCTGAGCCAGTGATTTCACACAGATTGCCTCTCTTTAAGTCCTCTCCAGAATTTATATACTTTCTACTCATTTATGTGAGGTTAGGTTACAAGTTGGATTAAGTTGGTTATAGGTCTAGTAACTGCATAAAACTGACCCAGTGTTGGCTTAAGTAGAAAGTTTATGTAAGAGCCACATGTGACTTATTTATAAAAATTTATGTTTTACACTAAAATCGACAAGAGATCTTTGAGGTGGAAGAGACCATCACATTCTATACCCGTGCCTCCATACTTTATTCATCACCACTTCCCCACCTTTCAAGTAAATTTTCTCCATTACTTGCTATGTTACCCTTAGTGCTACCTTTACTATTCCTTACGAACATCACCCACAAAGATGAAAGAAGCCTGGAATGGCTTAAACTCTGTTGCTAATGTCAGTTCAAGTTCAAGTTCAGTTCTGTTAATCCACACAAGGTCAATCATTCTACAGGATGTAGAAACTGTCTTTTTAATACAACACTGAGTAACATGTAATAATAAAAAAATATATGCATTCTATAACAAGCAGAGTTTTTCAACACAGGCGACGTACTTGTATACTATAAAAATGTTTCCTACAATTAAAAGAAAAATACAAGATTATTAGGAGGTAGTGTTTTCACCAAGACTATATACTTAACTATCATTTAGGTCCATAAACTACTGTTGCTATTAAAGTATTCTCTAAAGTATAAAATGAATAAAAATGAAGAAAATCCCTCAAGGCAAATCTAAAATGATTAACATTATGAGATCAATTTTTTATATGAGTTGGGAGGTAGTTGAAAACTTTGATACCAGTATAACAAGGCCCATTTTTGTATGCTGTCAAATTGATGAATGGTCAATGAAAATCAGAATTATACCTGGTATTAATATTATGTATTTCAGAATTCATCTGAAATAAAGCTTTATTATTTACAATAAATAATAAAAGGGGAAAAATGTAGTGCGACATCAAAGGCAAAATCCCCAGTTTCTTAAATAGCTGTCTACAAGAGTCTCTAGGTCTCGAAACGGTAATAACTCTGATGACTCTTTTCTGTAGCTGAAGACATGGATGCTACATGTAGAGTTGCCCCAGAAGATTATTCATTAGGTCATCAAGGAATGAAAATAGGAATAATATAATGACTAGATTTTCTTGACAGATGAAAGGTTTAATTGTCCTAACACTGTAACATGCCATATATAGCTTAGGTAAGAGAAGGTCAATATGAGCCTTCCAAGATATGTGTTTTCAATAATTAGTCCAAGGAACTTAGTACTAGTAGAATTTGAAATGAAATTGTTATTATAGCCAATAGGTGCTTCATGAATAACAGTACCCTTGAGAGTAAAATGGACATAATGAGTTTTTTTTTCATAATTTAAAAGTAATAAATTATCATCAAACCATTTCTTTAATTCAGAAAACACATTATTAACAGTGGTTTTAAAGTCTAAGTAATTGGGATTAGAGAAAATCAAACTTGTATCATCCGCAAAAAACCTTGGCTTCGAGTTGTGCTGAACAATTTTTGGTAAATCATTTATATAAAACAGGAAGAGCAAAGGACCCAATATGGGCCCTGGGGCACAGCATGATTAATTCTGTCCCATTCCGAATAACTACTGTGATAAGAAGACTTACCTCCCATTAGGACTGTCTGATACCTATTTGTAAGTAGGATTTTATTAACTTATGAAAAGGACCTCTTATTCCATAGAAGTTAAGTTTACAATAATAATATATCATAACTGACACCATCGAAAGCTTTTTCCAGGTCGCAAAAAATGCCACCTACCACTTTCTTAGAATTTAATGTCTCTAATATTTCATTAATTAAATTGAAGGTGGCCTTTGCTGGAGATGATTTTGCTTTAAACCCAAACTGTTCATTCACCAATACACTATGATTAATTAAATGTTGATAGAGTCTTACATATATAACTTTTTCAAATACCTTAGAAAATGCAGTCAATAAATAATGGTAGAACCTCTGCATACTTCAAACTACAGGCAAAAATTCCAGATGACAATAATTTATTGCAGATGTAATTTAATGGTGAAATTATAAATGGAGAGTTTTAGTTTAAAATTTTAAATGAAATATAAATACAAACATGTCGGTCAACAACACAACACTTTATTTTATATACAATAAAAATTGTATATAAAATAAAGTGTTGTGTTATTGACTGAAATGATTGTATTTATATGTTATAACACTTCGGGATGGAAAGCATTAAATTCAACTGAAATCTCATTGTACCCACGAGAAGCCTTTGCTTTTAATGGTATGATGATTTTTCCAATTTCAGCAGTGGATGTATTTTGATACTTAATAGTTGGCAATGGTTCTTTGAATGCTTGATATAAATAGTCTATTGGATTTTTGCTTTTAGCAACAGGAGTCAGATTTCCAATTACTGATAAAAAGTAGTTATTAAAGGAATTAGTGAAAATTTGACCATTGGAAGTTACTGTACCATCAACATTTATCTGGTGAATGTCTTCAGTATTTTCATTTTCTTACCAGTTAATAATCTGGCAATATCCCCATATTGTTTTCATTTTATTATCCGAATTCTCAATCAGTCTATTGAAGTGGTATTTTTTAGTTTCTTTTATAATTTTGATAAAATTTCACAATACGTTTTGTAATAATTTTCTAATTTTGCATCGTTACTATTTCTACAGAGTAAGAATAGATCCCTTTTAAGCTAACAACAGGTTCTTATGCCTGAAGTGATCCAGGCATGATTATTGGTTTTAGTGCTTACTTTTCTAGAAAAACTAGAGTAAAATATTCTTAAGTAAATATAGAGAAATGAATTAAACATAGAGTCTACATCATTACTATCAAAAATACTATTCCACGTTTCAAAGCTCAGCTTATATCAGAAGTCGAGAACAGAGTGTGTATCAATTCTTCTAATGATTTTAAATTTAAAGGTCTGAATTTTTATGTCAATATTATCACTTAATAAGCTGTGCTTCATGATCAGACAAGCTATTATATACAGGGAATACTACATAATTTGGAAATTCAGAGGTATCAATAAAAATACTGTCAACTCCTGTTGCTGATTTGTTCTAAAGCCTAGTAGGAAAATAAACACTGCTGGATAAATTAAATGAGGATAATAAAGCACCCAGTATCTTCCTCCTACTGTCATGAACAAGGTAATTTACACTGATATCACCACATATGATAAGCCACGTATTTAAAGTATAAAGTGTATTGTATTGTATTGTATTTTTATTTCGGTTCCATAAAATCCAGTACATATTGGTAAAAACCTTTGGATGTAAAACCAGTCATCTTTCAACTACTATCCGTACTTATTAAATAACGAAATGCAAATTTAAAAATGTCAATAAAAATGGCCATGTTTGTTATACATTGCCATAAAAATACTTTTACAGTTGTAAGTCTGTAGATATGTAATATTTACATCCAAATAATATAACAAAATTGAACATCAAAAATAGCATCAAAAGTCACATAATAGATACAAAGGTACAACAATGTAGAGAGTACAAAGGGTGTTACAAAAATACTAATACCCTCGGATTTTCCTTCATGTAATTGATTATTTCATTCTACCCTAATATGAGCAAGTAATTTCTAATGTCAGAGTGAAATTAATGATTATGATACTCTTCCAGCGAGTAGTAAGAGTGGTGATACAGAAATTCCTTTAATTCTAGCTCAAAAGATCTAGGATCATCAGACATCTGTTTAATATGAGAAGGGAGATTATTATATATCTTCACACCTGAATAATAAATACCATGTTTAAAACCAGTAGAATATGGTGATGGTTGGTGAAAATTTAATTGCTGTCTAGTGTTTATATTATGGATTTCTGAGTTAACTGTAAAATGATGTTTATGCCTTATAATAAACATCATAATGGAGAATACGTATTGAGACATAAGGGGCAATATTTTCATGTTCTTGAACAAAATTCTGCAAGAGGCAAACCTCCTACTGCCCAACATGATTCATATAATTCTCTTTTGCATTAGAAAAATTATTTTACTATCAGGGGAAGTGCCCCAGAAGGGGAGGCCGTAGCTTATAACTGAGTGGAAAGTAGAGTGATACACCATTCTCAGTGTTTCAAGGGACATGTAAGGTTTAATAATTCTCATAGCATGACAAGCTACGCTTAATT
>Ga0123354_10001699_pt1:10000-27540 | contig 27540 bp, 16 predicted proteins | sample TergutLab28metaG_2_FD_97872 | JGI IMG/M metagenome (GOLD analysis project Ga0123354, IMG submission 97872) | Labiotermes labralis P4 segment gut microbial communities from Petit-Saut dam, French Guiana - Lab288 P4 | ecosystem: Host-associated > Arthropoda: Insects > Digestive system... | reverse complement strand
GGACCGTGAGGGTTTAGGGGTTTATGACCGCTTGGAACAAAGGGTTTGTATCGCCTGGGCTCTGCTCGGGAATGAGTTTTCTGTTGTGGGGGAGGGATTGGATATGGTATTGTTCATATGGCAAGAGTAAGCTTTGGTTATTTATGTGTTTGAGTAGTCATAGTACCATTCATTGGACCGTATTCATGTCAGTTTTGAAGAATGTGTAGGGCGTATGCTGATTGGGGGTTGTTGCTTCTGATGTAATGTATATGCTCTTTGTAATGTATGCTCAGGCTGCGACTAGTCTGGCCTACATACGCCAAATTACATGTGTTACATGTCAGTTGGTAGATTCCGCATCTATTGTGGGGTGGTGTGTGGTCTCTCGGTGGTTTTATCTGGTTAGCTATGGTGTTGCGGCATTTCTATGTTATCCTTATGTTTGTGTTTCTGAACAAGTTCGTGATCTTGCATATTTGTGGGGAAATGTATGTGAAAATCACCCATTTCTTCTTTTTTCCGTCTGGTGGTGAAATGTGTTTTGTTTTATGTTCTATTTGATGCCTTAGTTTGTGTATCATTGCAGGTGGGAAGCCGTTTTGTTGGGCGATATGAAGGATAGTTTCCCACTCTCTTTTTTTGTTGTGTTGCTTTGAGCGGTAGGCTGAGCAACCTAGTTATGTGATGTCTATATGCCGCCAATTTGTGCTCATCGGAGACCACACATCACCCCACAATAAATGGGGAATCTACCAACTGACATGTAACACGTGTAATTTGGTGTATGTAGGCCAGACTAACCGCAGCCTGAGCATACGTTACAAAGAGCATATATGTTACATCAGAAGCAACAACCCCCAATCAGCATACGCCCTACACATTCTTCAAAACTGACACAAATACGGTCCAATGAATGATACTGTGACTCTACTCAAACACGTAAATACCATATCCAATCCCTCCACCACAACAGAAAACTCATTCCCGAGCAGAGCCCAGGCGATACAAACCCTTTGTTCCAAGCGGTCATAAACCCCTAAACCCTCACGGTCCGCAACGATCAGGTCAGTAGTGGTTCAACCTGCATTCAAATACCACATCTCCAACAACCAAGCTGCTACATAACACCAACATGCCTCAAGCCAGGTATGTACAAGCTCATACATATAGACATCAGTACATATGCATATAACACCATCAAACCATACCACACACTAGAAAATTCAAGAGCCACAGGACACCACACGCTTGCTGGAACACGCTCACTCAGAGCCACACACGACACATAATATAGGTATAACACTTACCACTAGATAAATAAATTAACGCATAAACCTCTATCATTACAGCACAATACAGCTCATGCAATAACACACCAAGTAGTCGCAAGCTCCTGAAGATGGGTGTACTAACATCCGAAACATGTTGAGCAGTAAATTGACATAATAAAATAAGTGACATCAAGTTGGTCTACCTTTATTCAAGCATTATGCCCCCTCTCTCAGCATGCAGGTCTAAGTATCAAAGAGGTCTGACTAGTCATATGATGTTTCGTGCTTCACAAGCAATATGGAAAATCCCGGACTGAGTTCTAGTTCAAAATTTACTTCACAAAAATTTTATCGGAGCTGATAAAATAAGTGAAATTTTGAATGATTTGGACCCAGATGGTGGTAGTTTTAGTGAAGTTTCTGACAGGGACACGTGGGAAGTAAATTCACCCTTCAGCAGCAGCAGCAGCAGCAGCAGTAGTAGCAGCGAAGAGAAGGAAGTTCTCCAGTCAGAACCTGACAGAGGCAGGAAGAGAACATGCAGGGTCCTTCCTAAACGTGCCAATACAGATTTTGTGTTAGGATGGAAAGAACAAACTCAGATGGTTCAGAAACCTGCCTTCTCCAGAGTACCAGAGATAAATACAAATTTCCATATAACTCAAGACAGTTCTCCCTGGGATATATCTGAAATAGTCTTCAGCCCAGAAATGTTCATACTTATACAGAGGGAAATAAACCAATATGCAGCGCAGCATATAAACAAAAAGCCATCAAATGGGAGGACATCTGTGATATCTTTTTCCTAACCATTGCCCATGAAGATGTTCTTGTTGAGGCACCATCAACAAGGGAGGCACATCATAAAATAAAACCAGGTGCAGTGTTGGACTACAACATGTATAAAAGTGGTGTGGACAGATCAGACCAGATGCCGTCCTTTTATTCATTTGAAAGGAAGAAATAAAATGGTGGAAAAAACTTCCATCTATTCGACCTGGCAGTGGTCAATGCACACATCTTGCATAACAAAACAAGCAAGAAAAAAATGTCGCTTGAAATTCTCCATGAGAAATTCGCCGAAGTATTGCTCGCTAGTGCTGGTATGGAAATTCAAGTGCAAGGTCAGATTAGCAGGCCAGCTGGCAGACTTGTAAGGACAGGCCATTCCATATATAGGATTCCAGCATCACATGCTAAGCTGGAGGGAAAATCTCAGCACTCATGTCGTGTGAGTGCAAAGAGAGGCAAGCGCCAGATTGGGAAAACTGTGAAGAAATGCACTGCAATATACTGCCATAAATGCGATGTAGGACTTTGCAGAGGGCAGTGTTTTGAAGTGTATCAAACAAAACTGAATTACTGCAAGTAACAACTGATTTTCACAGGCAGTGCCATAAAAACCTTATCCAGTGCAATGTGTAACTTGTAGTGGATGTCTAGCAACTATAAATTTTGTGATTCTGGCCTCCAACTTTCCAATTATGGTGTCAGACTCCAAATAAACATAAGTATTCCATTTTTTGCGCATTAGATACAAAAAAACATATGCTATGGTGTGTAAAAATTTCGTATTATGATGACAGGAATTACTGTACTTTATCAATTTTTTTAAAATACGCCAGCAGGGGGGATTTTAAGTTTAAATTCTGGCCAGAGGGAAAGTGTTAAGAGATAAATTGCATAAAACAAATCCCCACACTCTAGAAGAACTAAGAAACAACATTTGCAACAATATTTCAACAATTTCCAGATAAGAACTCAAGACAGTTAACACTGTGTTCCATAGGTATACTGAATGCATTCGGTCGGGACAGCAACATTTTCAGCATCTGCTGTTGAACTACTGAGTTTTTAATAGACTATATGAGAGTTATTACTTTGCACAGCTACCTTCACTGACTGTCGCCCCTCCTGACATATGTTGTATGCCCCAACTGTAGTGAAGTATTGGACCACCCCTTATTGGCAAGCAGAAAATGGTCTACCCTGCATTTGAGAAACGAAATTCATAGAATCAAAATATTATGAACTGAACATCATGCAAAAAATACATTTCTTCCCCTAAGTCAAGTTTTTGTACATAATATTAGCACATGCACATATATTACAGTGTAACTCTTAACAGATAGTTTCTTATCATACAAAACAGTCCTTTATTGCACTGCTTTTCCAGTAGCTTTGCATGCACATGAAATAACTAACTCCGTGAAGCAGAGTCCTTCTTGAAAAGGTAACAGTTTGATCACAAGTGGCCACCACATTTGCCTATTCTCAGCCAGATCAATCCAGCATGCACCTTCCTGAAGAAACTTCTTAATTATGAAAATTAAAACACAGTCAATCACAGCTTTCTTATGCTGTTATTATCACAATATATGATGCTACACATTGTGGCTTCTCTACAATGCCATCTTCCTGCAATACAAAATGCTGACAGAAATCTGATCCTGTACATTGCAAAGATTGTATGTAATATAAAGATGAGATCTCAAATTTACAAACAAGTGGATAAAATGGAGGCTGAAATTGGTAAAATATCTTAATATTATCCTCCCCTGCTAGCTTAGCTCCTCCACGCAGATTCTTTCCCTCTGGTTTCCCCACTATAAATGTGTATGCACCTCTCCTTTCCCCATATGTACCACATGTCCTACCCATCTATTCTTCTTTTGGACCCCTGTATGTTATTTTGTGAGAAGGACAGACCATGAAGCTCCTCACTGAAAAACCTTGCATTACATATTTCTATTATATATTAATAAGGTTGTACTTGACTTCAATGCATAGTACTGAATAAATGAAATTCAAAATGTCATAAATGTTTAGTTCATAAAGGGATACTTGCATTTTTCTTCTGTTAGCTGCTTTAGAACCTCACCAACGATCTGAAACAGATATAATTATTTAAGCACTAATTAAAGATGTGCTTTTTTCACAGTCAAAAAACAAACATTTCTGACCTCAGCCATCTACTTCAATTACGCTCCATCAATCTGTTAGAAAAATTTAAAAGTAACTCAAACACAGCAAAATAGAAACTTTGGAACAACATTAATGTCATGCTGGCCATATACACACCAGACCTGGTGATGATGCCTGCAACAGGGTGAGCATGTCTGGTGTGGTGCAGGGGACTGCTATTGGTGCAAAAGACAGTTCTACTACAACACACACACTGAAAACATTACACATTTTGAGCACGCAGTAGACCAGCGAATTGTGCAAATGCTTTCAGGATGAGAATTAACAACTCTCCATTTGCCACGATATCTTAAACGCGCCCACCTATTACGTTTCTAGCAGGGATCATCTCCTGGTCTCAGGATTCCACTCAATTCTTCCAGCATGCAGCCACATAAAGTCACGTACTGCCAAATGCCTGGCAAAATTTGTTTCATTCATGCCCAACACCCAAAATAAACATTATATAAGCAGGACTAAATTTACAAATACCAACATGCCCCACCATAAAATTCAATGGCAAATCCACACTGTTAGCACTGCAGAGGTCTGTTGATTAGAGTTCAGTGTATAAGAATGAGAAAAAAGAATCACAGAACTTGCCGTGTTGAGTGCTAACCAGAAATAATGCAGTGAACCACTAGGTACCCCTTAAGTTATTTATTGTGAATTAGTGAGGTACCACTATAACAGAACACTGCACTTTTGTTCAACTGATGTTTAACTCTGTGTGTGTGTGTGTGTGTGTCACACATTCTACAATTGCTGTAGCCCAGTAAAATGCCATATTTTAAGGAACACAAAATTTCATTGGGTTTTCTTTTAACCTTGAGAAAACACCTTTCAAGACTCACAAAAAGCTTCAAAATGCCTTTGTGATAGCATAAGTAGAACTAAACCTTTGAATGGTTTTCACATTTCACAAATGGCAAAGCTTTGGTTGAGAATTCTGAACACTCACATTGCCCATCATCAAGCAGGACTGATGAAAATATATGACTCATGATATTTGTATGTTTTTTAACATTCGAGGTATACAACAGAGTACATTCTAACACATTTTAACTGAAGAATTAAACATGGGGCAGTTTTATGCAACTCTTTTGTTCCATCTCCTAAATTACAACCAGAAACAAGGACCTGCAAATTCAGGTCCATAAAACAAACTTCTTCCTAAGGTCATAACAGGCCATAAGATGAAAATGCAGTCAAAAAAAAAAAATAAATAAATAAATAAAAAATTCAAATATATTATGTAGATTAAAGCTTCATTTTAGGTAGTGCTGGACAGCATCAGACAATGGAGATCCAGAGATGCTGGCAGCAATGGGGAAGATGCAGGACCCAGTGCGTGAATTCTGAAGTGGAAAAAACAGATCTGAATTGGTGTACTGCCCAGTGCAAGATTTGGCTCACATTTCGAGTATGAGTGTGAGCACGCATGTGCATACACGCACATATGCAAACGGAAATTCACCCAAGGGTCAGTCAACCAATTAGTAAAATGTACATTAATACAGAATGTGAATTTCTTTAATAGTGAATGCACTTGCAAAATTGTTCCAAATGGTATTCTTCACTTTCAGTGCTGGTATCACAATGCTGCGATACCATATTATGATTTACCTGGCATAACTGTATTGGCATTCCCATGAATATGAGAGTATATTTCTAATTACCTGACATTTCAGCCACATAGTTTTCTCCTCTCTCTGCCTTTGTTCTGGTTGCTTCAGAGTATGAAGGTAAAAATAAAGGGTAAAGTTTTTCCTACCAACCCAATGAAGTCACAGTGAGAATCGAAGCATAGCTCCACTCCTTCTCAACTTCAGTACTATATAGAGGCGAGTGGTCAGCCTCAAAACCCGGCGACTTCATCTCCAGGTAAAAGCCTTTGGTATGCAATAGGGCACTGGATGGAGAAGATGTAAACATCTTGCACCTTCAGGGATTCAAAACCCAGATCATCCAGTCCAGAGTCTAGTCATTATACTGACTACATTATTCTGGCACTCTTTCATAGTGCAAAAGAAATCATATCTCTCCATGTTTTGTTGCTAAGCAACTGTTTCATGCAGCAACTAATTTACACAGCCAATGACAGTAAATAAAGGAGCATCAGTCAAAGGTAATATAAAGGCCAATTCACACATAACGTGCCACACCCATGCTGTTCTCCTGCCATGCCGTGCCACTAAGGGTTTAGAATGTGTCTTTCCCATTTGATTTACACAGTGCAACCAGGTGTCTGACTCACAATTGCCATGCCGTGCCCATGCCGTTCTTCTCAAGGCCATGGCACAGCACGGCCATCGAGAGATGGCCTGTGGGCTACCCGCCTACATTTGGCTTCTTCCGGCCACCACGCGGAGTTCCATGAAGAATGGTATCAGAAGCATACAAACCCTCCTCAGAATGATCCATACCTACGACTGTAAGGAGTGGTAGCAGCACACTATAAAAAACGATCTGTTAAACTGCTGGACTAGCAGTTCGGATATTTCCGGCTACCACACGGAATTTCACGAAGGACACGGCACTGTTGGAGCATGGCATGTGCGAATTAAGGGCAAGGCATGCTATGTGTGAATTGACCTTAAGGGTCATTATTTTATCTGGTCTAAACTACTGGTAAATTCTCATTGGCTACCTTGTCACATCAAACTTGGCTGGACCACTAGCTGCCTGCACCCAATTTGCCTGCAGTAGTGAAGTCATTCAGTCTTCAGCTGCAATGACTATACAACTGCAACACTGCATGTTTATGTATAATGTATATGCTAAATACTGATCCTACAAGAAGCACTGTCACAAATTCAGAAAAAAATTCCTGAAGCACAAGTTCCAGACACACACACAAATAAAGATTTCAAATACGTGGAAAGGTTTCGAGTAACCGCTAAACAGGAAGAGAACAAGCAGTACGCACATGCTGAGAAAAAACTAAATGGAAGGGGTGCTACATTAGAGAAATCTCCAATAAAATCAATGTTTCTCCTTGCACAGCAAATGAGCATGCTGCATTGACATCCACATAAGACAACTGTAGTTCATGACCTCTGACACAGATAAGGAAGAGTGAGTTTTGTGAACTCTGTACCTTCATTTGGTGCAAAATTCAGAAATTGTACCACTAATTCTGTTTAATGGCATGGATTGGTTCCATTTCAACACATATGTGACCTGTTCGATATGGTCTACAGAACATCCCATGTTAATCCAAAATGTGCCAATACATGATTTAAATGGGTTGTAGTGTCCCGTGCCTTCTTTAACCTTTACCTGCTGGGTTTAAATGACCATGGCACTATTGGCATGGGTACCTTTCATCACTCTTGATGTGGCATTTAAACTTCTGGTACATGGCAATTCACATAATAAACTATATGAATTACAGTTTTAAACATGTTAAGTTCAAAATAAACACTAAAGTTTAAGAAACAACCTGTTTATTTGTACATTAATTTGTGAACATTAAATATGTATCAGTCTATAACTCTGAACCTTTTACATTTACTTAAAATATTTTTGTAGATGCTTTCTTCACTCTTTATAAGAAAATAGATTATGTCAGTGTTAGTGGTATGACACAGTTTGACTATAACTGTAATTTGTACAAAAATGCAGTCAATTTTACAATTTATCATCTCAAAATTCCTGCTTCCACTAAAAATAGACCTTTGTTCAATTCCTGTAGCCATGTAATGTGCCTAATGAAAGAAATCATCCCCTTGAAACTAAAAAGCTGGCAACTGATGGCCTTATGGCATGTATCCACACATTCTGCAAACCTATGACTGGGTTACAGCTTTGAATTTCATGAGACCAGACAAGAAGAAGACTATCAATGGACCAGACAGACAGGAGTGTACAAGAACGCAACAAAAACACAAGTTGCGATACTGATGAGACAAATTAGTCATGCAAGAGAAAACTGATGTGTAAAACAAACATCAGTATTCATCAATTCACCAGTGGAAACACAAAACATCTCACCAAACAGGTCCGTAACAAAAGGATTTTGTTGTTTCCAGCAGCAAGATACTGATGAAACCCATAGAGACCAGTATATGGCCGACTAGGGCAGTGACTACTACAATTTACAGACCAGCATATGGTCCCTTGAAATTATAAGGTTAAATATGAATAAAAAACTACTATTAATTACAATACAATGAAAAAAATCTTTCCAGCACATCATTCAAATACAGTGAGCTAAAACCTAATATTAAATGCAATGCCTTGAAATAAAATGTGTGAATTAAAACTCAGCAGCGTACCAAGCGTAAGTACTTGGCAGATTTATATACTCATCTAAAGAACCTAACCTTACACAATAAACGTCACCGATCGCACTTAGTCTTGAAGAAAATACACCACATACTGACCTGTCCAACACTCTGTAATGCTTTCAAATCATTTTCCGATTTGTCATACTGTTTCGTTAACTCCTTTAACTGCTCTCTCACTGAAATAAAAACAAATAAATCTAGATAACGTGTGTCGTTGATTTACATCAAAATAATAATTTAGTAGCAAGAATGACTCGGCAATACACAACATCAACATTAGAATGCGTGGTCCAACATTATATCTGCAAAATAATCAGAGGTAGTGCAAAACTCATACTTTCTTTCAGCCGACTCTCTACCTCCTTATGTTCAAGGAGTTTTTTTCTATATTCGAGTAGAGACTTTTCCCTTGCTGGCTCAACAGTCGCCATGTTGCTTACTAACCGCTTGGAAGTTTAACTGCTAACCTCACGGATCAGACTAGCACCCAACGACAGCCAACGACCGTCCGGAACGCAAATAAAATTTTCCGTGCATAGAGAAGGCTTCCAGCAACGTGCATAGCAGTCTGCCTTTCATCCATGGCATTCTACGGTTCACACCACACGATGTCCAGGTGGGAAATTTCCACATGTTGACTAAGGCAATGGATAATCCTATGCATCAGTGAATACAAATGATTTTAGTCCGTCAGGCCAAAATTGTATCCCAGTGAGATCTACGATTATTAGCATGCTCAGATAATGTACGACGTAGCATGCGTTACGAGGGCTGGTGGGAGGACAATCATACGTTGTATAGCATAAAGTTGCGTTAGACTTACATCGCAAAAAAGGAATTAGGTTGTAAGTGTAGTTACGTAGTTCAAAGAAGACTAGCCGTGCAAAAGCATGTGTTCTTCGTGGTGTGTAAGAAAGGAGAAATAAAGTTTAATTACGTTAGTGTAACAGTGAAATGCACAATTTATTTTCGGAACGGGCAGTGTTTTACACTTAATAAACGTACCTAGCGTTAGAGATGGCTTCTTACTTGACACGGAGGTGCGAAAAGTTTGCAGAAGTCGAATTTATGAATTGTAGACTGCAGTATGATTTACTATAAGTCTAAAATGTGTGAACGTGCTGTTTCTTTCCAGTGATGACACGAACCTGTTGTCACCAAGGGATAAATGTGTGTATTATAATAGAACAACGAACAACATTTTCACTTCTGCTTATGAAGGAATACCAGAAAATTTGCTCCTTAACTTCTTGGGATGGATGGTAGGTAGTCGTTTTCATTTTGTAGGCAAATGAAGCGTAACCCACATTCGTACTTCGTAGACAAGTGGTAAATCCCGGCCCATTGACGATCAGTGAGAACCCCAAACTGCCCATTTTAACAGGATTAAACAGCTTTCAGACCATTTTGGTCCACATAATTCTTTAATCCTGACACTGATTTCAATTTTTTTTTTTTGTAGTTGTATGGCCAAACATTCAGGTACACCAGTGTACCACTGTGGGTTTGCATGAAGTAAGTTGTGGTGACCAGAATACATCTAGTTAGACCAAACCTAATGAGAAAAGAGCGGTGTATGAAGAAGGTGATACAGGATCTGTAATTCACAACTCAATTTTTTTTTTTTTTTTTTTAAATATCAGATGTATGTGTTTTAGCCTTTGAAAGGCTATAATCAGGTATCAGTAATCAGAGAAAATTATGTTAACATAAGATTCATAGTAAGAGTGAGAACTCTGTGTTACCATCATCATAGATGTTACAACAGGATGTGTAAACCAAGGATTAAAGATCAATGTAGTTTTGTTTACTTTAGCATAGTTCAGTTGAGTTTAGTTTAGTTTTATTTATTGTTCATTAACTTCAGTCAGACTTCTATCATAGGATACATCAGTTTCAGTTACAGTTTGTACCTCACTGAACATAACTTATATAAGTTCATATATGCATTAATGTATGTTAGCTTTTCAACTCTTATTTCTGTCAAAGGCAAATCTCAACAACATTTTACCTTACATACATCTGTCCACCAAATAAAATGTATGCTGTAATAGACGGGATCTAAAGTCCATGCTAAATATGCGCACTTGTCCAATTCTTTTATATGGTTAGGTACTCTGTTATTTAAGTTAATTCCTATCTTCTTTACACTTTTTTTTAAAAGACCTTTGTTACAGAACAGAACATCGAGATTAATTTTTTTGTATATCATATTTAACTGAAGACCATTTAGATATAATCAAAATAATAATGGCCCAAAAATGGAACCCTCTAGCATTCCATGTTTCATTTCTGTGTAAGAACAATTTTTGCTATCACTCTGGATTATGTCAGCAAACTGTTTTTGGTGCAGTAGGTGTAGCGTGAACCACAAGTTTCTTATTGTAGTTTGAATTTATTTATGTCCTGTGAATCCAAAACCGGTTGGTACGTTTTATATAGAACAAGTGAAGGATGTTTTATATACAGGGTTATTCGAAACGATTGTTGGGGTTTTAACAAATTGTCATACACAATACACTTGAGATGCACGTTGATGTTTGTAGAATCACAAAGGGTGCACATATAGAGCACCTGTAGGGTATGTAACAAAAACTTGGAGTGTTGTTCTATTAAATAAAAAAATACATATACTCCTATCTCAAGTGTATTGTGTATGACAAGTTGTTAAAAACCCGACAATCATTTTGAATAACCCTGTATATATACAGTAGTTGACCATATGATTAACTTATAACTGATGTAGCTTATTGTATCTTTCTCTGTTTACTTCACTGATCATCTGAAGCTCTCAATTATAAAACCTATATACAAGAAAGGAAATAGATTGAATTCAACAAACTGTAGACCTATATCTCTATTGAATCCTTTCTCAAAGGTTTTTAAAAATGCTTTGTATATTAGACTAACTGAACATTTTAATAGTAGTAAGTTACTAGTGGGAAATCAGTTTGGTTTCAGGAAAGGTGTAGCAACTGAAGATGTCATTTTTAAACTAACAAATGAATTTTAAATGCTTTAAACAGTAAAACAATGGCTGGTAGTATTTTGTGCGATCTTGAGAAAGCTTTCGACCCTGTTAATCATGATATATTACTGTCTAAACTACCGTATTACGGAATAAGAGGTAAGGCTAAATTATTACTTGAATCTGATCTTCAGGATAGATATCAAAGAGTTCAAATAATCAGTTCGTGTCTAAGTTCAAACACAGTCTCAGAATGAACCAAAATTAGATATGGGATGTCACATGGTTCAATCTTGGTCCCATTGTTATTTCTAGTATACATAAATGGCTTACCTAAGGCCATAGAACACAAAGCCATACCTATTTTATGTGCTGATGATACCAGTATATTAATAACAAGCCCTAATAATATTCAGTTTCAGAATGATTTTAATATAGGTTTTGGACAACTAAATAAATTGTTCGAAGCTTATCTGCTTTCCTTGAATTTTAACAAAACTTGTTTCATCCAATTTACAAATAAAATTACATGTACCTCTGACATACAAATTGCATATGAAGATAAACACATTTGTACAGCTATTGACACAAAATTTCAGGGGCTATTTATTAATAATAATCTCTCTTGGAAAACACACATTGAATGTATTAAGTCTAAACTAAGCTCAGCTTGCTATGCTATGCGATCAGTCAAACCATATGTACCAATAAATGCTCTGAAAATGATTTATTGTTCCTACTTCCACTCTGTAATGACCTATGGTCTATTATTCTGTGGGCACTCCTCAGACAGTATAAAGATTTTAAGGTTGCAAAAGAAGATTATTAGAATCATGATGGGTTGTAAAAGTAGTGACTCTTGCAGAAAATTGTTTTTTAATTTATAAATCTTACCACTCCCTTCCCAATACATTTTTTCTCTCCTTTTGTTTATGATAAGAAATAGTTATCAGTTTCTGGTATTTTCTGAGGTATATCACATTGACACTAGGCAACATGCAAATTTTCACCAACCTTTTGTGAATCTGACTAAATATTAGAATGGAGTGTTCTGTTTAGGTGTAAAGGTTTTTAATAAACTGCCTGCTTACATAAAAGTAGAGTCTGATAATCCCAAGGAATTTAAATTATTTTTGCGGAAATTTTTATTTGACAATTCCTTTTACTCTCTGGATGAATATTTTGAACTTCAAAAAAGTTGAGTATATTTAGGTTTGATTTGGATTGGTATTTGAAAGTTTAGCACATTAAGTCCATATCTACTAATCTGTTTCTGAGATCTGTTTGTTTATGTAACACAACTATGTGAACGTACCAATCTTTGTCTGTGCAGTGATGTGGTAAATTACTTTCTTGGCCAGTAAGTACTGTATTTTTTAAATTAGTGGTCTAATGTTATTACTTTTTATATATGTAAATATATGTATATTACCATCTAAAACACAACATATGTACATCAACACAGTGATGAAATATCAATTACATCAGGGCTGCATGTTTCAACTGTAAAACAGCCATCATCAGGCCAATGCAGAACATATACAAGGTACAATATAAGTGTGGACTCTATGGGATCCCATATCATTTACAATAAAAGTTAAAATAATTGAGCATCCAATTGTACAATGAAAAGAAAGTCAAGTTAAAATGTAAAATTAATTATGTCACATAGAGTATTAGATGAAATCTCCAATGAGGAACTTGAACAGAGCCTGAAATCAATGAAAAATAGAAAAGCAGCTGGACCAGATGGATTAAATTCTGAGCTCGTCAAATGCAGGGGACCCGCCCTCTCAAACCGCTTACTTGAGTTAATAAATAAGTGTTGGAAAGGAAGATCGATTCCAGAAGAGTGGGGACAAGCAAGAGTAAAATCCCTATTCAAAAAAGGTAAACATGGTGACTGTTCGAATTACAGAGGTATCATTCTTTTAAATAGTGGTTACAAGATATACGCCAAGGTAATTACACAATGTTTCAAAACTATATCAGAAGCAATATTACTTGAGGAACAAAATGGATTCAGAATAGGTAGATCATGTATTGATAATGTATTTACTATTAAACAAACAATAAAAAAGGAAGGGAATTCAACCTAGAAACTCACATAGCCTTCCTGGATCGAGAAAAAGCTTTTGATAGAGTAAATCAAAACAAACTATGGCAAATTCTTAACAAAAGAGGTATACCCTATCATTTAATTGCAGTAATTAAAAGCCTATACAAAAATACCAGTGTACAAATTGACACAAGAAGGAAAATTCTTGACAAAATATATATTAATCAAGGAGTACAACAAGACTGTAATCTATCACTGGTTCTTTGTAACATTTACATAGATGACCTCCTAAGAAACTGGAAACACAAAGCTGACGCTGGTACAATGCTTAAAAGAAACCTCTACCTTAACATTACTCTTCGCAGATGACCAAGTAATAATACAAGACTCTGAAGACGAACTCCAGAAATCTGTCTGTATATTAAACCAAATGAGCAAAGACTACAACCTCAAAATATCTACAGACAAAACAAAAATTATGGCCTTTAAAGGAAAACACTTAGTGCGTTCTAAAATTGAAATAGACGGATCAATACTAAAACAAGTGAAACAGTTTAATTATTTGGAATGCGAACAGAGTTTAGTTGGTGAACCAGATTTTGACAAAAAAATAAACAGATTTCAAGGAATATGCAGTACTATCAGAAAGCACTGAAAGAAAACCCATACAGATACCCAAATGAAATTTTATAAAGTTGTAGCTAGACCATCACTACTCTATGGCAGCTTAACATGGGTAACCACGAAGAGAGACGTGACTGGCCTAGAAGCTGCAGAGATGCGCTTTCTAAGAAGTGTTACAGGATATACAAGACTGGATAAAATAAGAAGCGAAGTCATAAAGAAAGAAAACTAGAGATTTCTGGAATACAAGACGTGAGACTCAAATACAAACAAAACTGGATCAACCACCTTGAAAGAATGGACAACACCAGACTCCCAAAACACGCCCTCGACCACAAACCTCGAGGAAGAAGAGACTGTGGACGCCCCAGGAAAAGATGGCAATGCGTCGATGCCGGAACAGGTCAAACGGCCTAATCCATGGAGGAAGATGATGATGATGATGATGATGATGATGACAGAGTATTAAAAGAGTTTTTAGTTGGACAGAGGTTATTATACACTGAATGATTTAATGTGTGTAGTTAAGGATAGCACCAGTAAACAAACTCAAAGCAGATGGGTGGGAGGGAGGGGTCACAAGTTAGTATGGGAAGTGCACCTAGTGGTGGTCATATAATCACTCCGTGCTGTCGGTTCAAAACAGAGTGTCTAATGAGGCCTTGAATATTCAGTCTGATTAATAATATAGAAGTAGTTTTTTGCAAATCGGAGTCGAGTTCATGAGTAAACACGCACTTTTTTAGAAATCCGTATGAAATTTTGTAGTCTAGTAGGCAGGTCTCCAGATGTCATGTGTAGTTGTTATTTTTATATTATAATAGTTTATGTTATATTAAAACCTCAAATATTGTACTAGACCTAGTAACTAAAATTACTGTACACTTTCATATTGACTTTGCTCCCAGATTTCTTAAGCAAATATAACTATTTTCCATATCCATATGGATTTTGTAATCCTGTGCGGATCCATGGAATGAAAATAAATGATATGATATGATATTCACTTGTAGTAGAAAGAATGAGCATGTAAGTAATTCAGTAGGGCTTATTTAAATTGTTTAGGGTTATAACTTAAATTTTTTCTACTTTGTGGGAGACTGTTAAACATTTTTATGCCAATTGAGTAGACTTGTTGTTGATGTAATGATAAATTGGTGAAGGTTGGTGACAGCTACATTATTGTCTGCTATTTTTATTATAGACATCAGAATTTAAGTTCAATATACATTTGTTGTTAACTTTAGTTAGAAGAAGTGACAGTACAAGTTGTGACAGAAGAGGTGGAATTCTTAACTGCTTAAATAAATCGTTACATCAGTCCCAGCTATTACATCCTGTAATAATTCTGATCAAATTCTTTTGTATGTTAAAAGTGTTAGATCTATGTGAAGGGTTTCCCCAAAATATTAATCCGTAGTTCATAATAGAATAAAAATAGGCATAGTAAAACATCTTCATTGTTTCCTGTGACATAAAGGCCTTAACTGATCTGATTGTATAGAAAGCTTAATTTGATTAGTTTAACGATTCAAATTCAGTTTTTATATCATTTTGAAATCATCGAAATTAGAGTTGGAAAATGCTGTGTTAGCGTCATCTGCAATTAAAGTTGGTTAAGCTTTCCTTTAATAGTTTCTGATAAATTATTTGTGTAGAAAAGAATGATTAAAGGACCTAAAATTGATCTGTGTGAACACTGTTGTTTTTAACTCCCCAGTTTGAAAATGTAATTTGATTAAAATTTTATTTTTTGTCCTCACTCATTGATACCTATCCCAAAGATATGATTTAATCCATTTATTAGCTTTGCCAGTTATTCCATAAAAATTTAATTTGGACATAAAATGTCATGGTGAAAAAAAAAAACTTTTCTTAAATCGCAGAAAATCCCTCCCACAATTAATTTGTCACTAAGAGAACACAACATTTCATGAATTGGTTTTAGGTTAGTTTTTGTATGGCATAAGTATTCAGTCAGCATGTATCTTTAGTTTGTGTTATCATATGTTTCTGTTAGGTCAAAAATATTTGAATTGACTTCATGCCTCTTTCAGTAATGAAGAAAATCTTCAAATTTGTTTATACAGAATATTAATACAGGGAATAAGCACCATTTTTGTAGACCAAATGCCAACCTAGCTTGAGATTTGTGCTCTTCTGGGATATTACAGAGCTTATTTTGGTAATTCCGTACCGACGTTTAGGGACAACCTATCGGTCCCATCTTCAAGGGTCAAGAATGCAAGAAGAAAGCCAGTCACAGAGTCAGAGTCACATTACAGCTGGCAGTCAGCCAACCTGCCCACCCTGGTGTCGAGTCCCACCTGGGACTCGCTACCAAATTTTTCATAAGTTGAATGACAGTTTCTGTAATAATTTCTTAATTCTCTCTCTCTCTCTCTCCCCCCCCCCCCCCCCCCCTTTTAATTCCCCAAAAAACCCCCCCCCGCCCCCCCCCCCCCCCCCCCCCTTCACATGTTAATACCACACATACACATGCGCGGCCTCCGTCAGCCAAGGCCCTGTTCAGCAGTTGTGCTTAGGTAACTTGTGCTGTGTTATAGTGGTAGTTACACATTTCAATGGTCGTAAACTTGACTGCTGCCTAGCGTAAGCTTATTGGCTTTAATGCTTTGTGCTTCTTCTTGTCCAGTGTTGCGAATATTTTCATTATCATGATTTTATATGACTCCTGCATAATGCCTGCATAATTTTGTAATGAAATCATGTACATATGGAATTTTGAAAGCCACGTGTTATTAGCGGTTCAGTAGTGCGGAGAACTTTGGTTTGCAGGCACTGCAATTTCAACAGATGGGTGTTAACAGGCGGGACAGGTGTAAGTCTTATGGAAAGGTAATTTAATGTTGCCGCTTATTCGCTCCATTTTGAATAAGATTCCCTGGACGGATTTTCATGATATTTGAGTGTTTTTGGATAATCTTTTCATTAAAATCTAACAGGAATGAAGGGTACCTTACATGAACACCTATGTATATTTGTGATATCTCACTGAATTCTTTTTAGAATGAGAAATATTCCAGACAAATTTGTAGGGAAAATCAAAACACATGTTTTAGGTTCAATAACTTTTTTTTCCAAAAATTGTGTCATTTTTAGATAATGGGGAAAAGTATGGTGGAGTCATACAGGCCACAGATGTCAATATAATATGATGCATGCTGGATAATTAAGACTACAGACACACACTGAGAATGTTTAATGCTTATTGCTTTTTGATGGCAATAGTGGTTGCACAAATGTGCCTCAGTGTTACATTATACATACATTGCCTGTCTTTTTAGTTACTATGTCTACTTTGTTTTCAGTTACTGGACAAATGAAAATGGTTCCAGAACAACAAATTATTTTTTATT
>Ga0123354_10001699_pt1:0-7500 | contig 27540 bp, 16 predicted proteins | sample TergutLab28metaG_2_FD_97872 | JGI IMG/M metagenome (GOLD analysis project Ga0123354, IMG submission 97872) | Labiotermes labralis P4 segment gut microbial communities from Petit-Saut dam, French Guiana - Lab288 P4 | ecosystem: Host-associated > Arthropoda: Insects > Digestive system >... | reverse complement strand
GTGTCCTGCTTGCTGAATGTTTCAGAAGGTGCTGAAATGTAATACTAGGGATTTTCATATGCCCTGCCTTGTATACTTTCTGTGTATTTGTCTGCAGCGTTGCTTGTTTTGCTCTCCTGTTTACAATCATCATTTTAGTAAGTGGATATTTGTTTAATGTTTCAGATCCTTATAGTGTTATTTGCAGTACTAAGAAAACGAGCTTGGAATTATGGTAGGATTGCTCTTGTTCAGAAAAGAGAGGAAAGGTGAGTAGACTTATGATTGGACATCAACCCCCTCTACAACATAGTAAACGAAACAAGAATCATACCACGACCTACAGACGCAGACACAGGAAACCAACACAAGGAATACACATAATATGATATCCAGCTCCATCACATATGAAAATAAGACATGCTGCCAGCATACCTCAACTGTAATATCAGATAACAAGTAACTTTAATAGGCACAGGAGACTCCCTGAAGATGGTTTTATAAAGTAAACCGAAACATATCAGAGATTTTAAATAATTTTATAGTTTATCTTTTAATATTTTAATGTATTAGCATTAATATTAACTGATATACAAGTGCATAAGTTGGTAAAAAATAAAGTTATGATTGGACTTTGTATTTCTTACCTGCACAGGTTGGGAACAAGTGATTTTTCATTTTAACCGTGACAAGTGAATAATTTCTTTTCAATTGAGGGAGCTTGAATGACACAGGAATCAAATATTGTGCTTCATGATGTAGTTCTTATAAGTCACATAGAGGGGCAGTAAAAAATGCTGACACATTTTGTATTTTAAAAATGTTAAATGTAATGATGTGGGTGAAGGTGCAGTTATTTAAAAATACCCCCAAAGCTTTGGAAATTCATACACTCACACAAATGTCCTATTTCTTGAATAAAATGTCTCTCCAGTGATTTCCTTCACAAGTAGTACATTTCTCTGTCTCTTCCTGTGAAAGAGTGGCATTCTCTTTGAAATTTTTGTTTTCAGTTCCCTAATTGTTGCTGGACATCTGGCAGGAAGTCCTGACGCATTTTGAATCACCATAACTTTTATGGAATTTAGTCTGGCATGCCCATCAGTTCTCATAGTCAAGAGGGTTTGTTGCAATTTGTGTATGGGTGGAACATGAGTCTGGGATGAAACAATTGCCATTGCAGATGCATGTTGCTTGTCTTGAGTTTTTGTAGTTATACAACACAAATCTAGACATCATAAATCATGTTGAAGCCCATTTTGATCTCCCGGTGTATGTGAGTGGGCAAGCTGTTTGCTGTTAGTGTCAAGAAAATTCTTCTGAAATTCATGAGTCTCCAGATCATTCTGCCAAGGTAACAGTGGGGTATGGTCTTTACAACATCTTCTACCATCATTGGACCACGTATCTTTGAATATGAACAACAAGAAAGGACATGCTTGAGAACTTTCTGGCTACTGAAATTTGCCATTTATGCATCTGAAACATGTGATTCCAGCAAGAAGGTTGCCACATCCAATACGTCTAGGATATCCAAGGATATTGTTTGGAACATTTTTAAGGACATCTCATTTCTTGACTCGGAGAAATTTTTTGGGCCTCCGTTATCTCTGGACCTGATGGCGATTGACTGCTTACGGCTTGCGATTTCCAGATGCATGCATTTGTGCTTGAGATACTGAAGACAAGATTTTAGGAAGAGAGCATCTAACCTTTGGGTGAAGAGAAGTATTGGTTGCCAAGGAGCTCACCTGACAGACAACTGTTTTCAAGACATGGGATATATTAGTATCTGTGCTGAATTTTCAGAGCTTTGTGAGTGTTTCGATGTGACATTACATTAAGACTTGGTAATATATAAAATGTGTCAGCATGTCCCGCCACACTCTGTATATTGTTACATAGTGTTGCAAAGTGCCTAAAACATGTAGTGAAAAGGGATGATGCTAATGGAGGTTTCAGGTCTTTACAACTGTCTTGGATTCTTTCATAGTCTTGGTGTTCATATTATGGTCCACCGTATAAATCCATTTTTAGTAGGTGTGTTTAAATACAAAAATGGTTTATTAAACAGTAGATTCTTTTAAATTTTATGTTTCTGCTAGTTCATTACTACTGCATGGTATTAATATTTTTGTTTCTTGTAAACTCAGTTGAGTTTTGTTCAGTGCTATAAAATTCGAAATAATTTTGCTAGATTCTCCATTCATGATAGCTGCTAAGATTAAGTGGATATTTTTTATGGACAATTACAGTAGTGAAACAATGTGTAAAGTAGAACTGCCTTAAGTGACGTTTGCCTCAGGATAATGGATATTTCTGCAGGTGGACACACCTGTTCTATGGAACAATGGATGAAGTGGTAGGAGCTTCTGAAGCAGAATCCATAACATCTCTGGACTCCAGTATTCACAGTGACAAGGGCTTCTGCTCATGGCTAACAGCTATATTTAGAATAAAGTGAGTTATATTCCATTAGCATTTTGTGTAAATTAAACATACTTGTGTACAATTTTTATTTATGAACTATGTTCATGATTTCAGGCTTCTGCCACATTGTTAATGTGGTCATTGATTTTATTGGATGTTACATAGCATTGATTGGTAGTTAGTTACCAACATTTTGGGCAGCATATCTATCCCATCTTCTAGGTTCAAGATCCATGAAAATGGGACAAGACTCTTCAAGATGGAACTGATAGGCTGTCCCAAAATGTGTTTATCCTTCAAGAGCAAGACCAGAACCACATCTATTTCTGTGAAGTGCTGAGTGCACATAACCCTTAAATTACATCCTAGTTGTGTTTCTGAAAAACTGGGCATTAATCAAAAATGGTGTTTCGTTAAGAAGTAATGGAATAGGTAGGGGTTAGAGGCAATCATACCAATGACAGCTTGTTCATATGCATTAAATTTCTGTTTTTATTATATTATCATTGTGTTACTGATATTTATATAGAATAAACAGTGTTAATTATTACCCAGTGTGAATTGAAAAGGAATTGTAAACAACTTCTGTACCCTTGTCACAGGTGGTACAGGCTCCATATTATCACTTTCATGGAAGGCTAAATTAACTCTCACAGCCTTTACAAGTCACTCACTTTATTACCATCATTAGTATTCTTGTGGATAGTTGAGGGTTTTGGTCATGCCAGTTTAATATAGGTAGATGTTATGATGGTTAGGCTAGGGGTTGTGTTATTTGTCATCATCTCAGTTATTTTGTTTGAACCAAGTTTGTAATTACGAGGCTTCTCATGGATGGTGGATTTTCAATATAGTCACTGTCACATGTGTTCTGTCATGGATATTCAAATTCACTTGCACATGCTTTAGTACTCAGTCGCTTTAATACCCATAGATCATACATGTTACTACCATTAAGACTATTGCTGTGATTTTTCATTATCTTGTCAGTTTTTATTTGTTACACAATTAGGTGTGTCATCTTGTCATTTGTGGGTAGAACAAAAAAACTTAATGAACCACGTGGTCTGAACTAAATAGCAAACACGCTCTGATGGATATAGTTTGCAGTGAGCTTGCAGCTTCCAAGTTTTGTTCTGTATCGTGAGGCTTGCACACTCCCAGCACTGTCCACATGTGCAGCCAAGCAAAGGGTGTTTTCCAGAAATTAGAAAGCACCAATTAACCTTTTGGCGCCGGAATTATTTTTTTAATTTTAGCACACCCTGTATATAAAATGAGAAAAATACAGAAACCAAATACGTTAGAATTATGAAACAAACTGCATTTTGAAGAGAAAGGAAGGGAGAGTATATACCATGTTTAAAATATTCAGTACCTATATTTGTTGAATAAATATATAAAATGCAACTTTAGAGGTTAGCGGTGCGGTATGACGACTATAGTTGACATTAGGCGTCAAAAGGTTAAGAATTGCTGTAAATTGGCAAGGTGCCTTAAAACAAAAAGTAATACAATGGGTGTGAAATAGAGGCTATGCTTTATGCACCTATGAATTGTAATAGCCCATTTCTCTTCATAATGTGGTAAAACATAGTAAAATTAAGAAACATGAACTGGTAGCACCATCCACCAGTGTCTTAAATGGAATGAGCAGATTGCAACATGAGGGCCCCTTAACCTGTATCAAGCTTGAGTGCCTGCATAATAAAAGAAATATGAAAGTCAATGTAACTGGATACGTAAAAATGTTTAGTGTGATCACTGACAGTGATGCTACACAACACTGCCAGACTAGTAGGAAAAAACTGCAGTACATCTGAGTTAAAATATTTATTACTATTCATACCTCTTTAAATTTATTTAAGTAACAAGGCACAAAGTCATTGCACAAACTGATAATCACAGCTAATTTAAAATGTTTCATTTCTTAATTTCTTTTGGAACTAAAACCATTGATTATATTCTCGGATGACAACAAGCCAAATTTTGTAATATTTTGTTCATGGAAAGACTTTTTTCAGGCACTGCTATTTGCAGTTATTTTGCCAAGTATTTTGTTTCAAAATAATAAATAATAGTTATAGTACAAATCTAAACTGGTGAAAGTCAATTTAATCTTATCTCTTTGGATTGGTGATGGCAAGAGTGTACGTTCTTGGAATTATTATTATTTGGGATAAGTGTGAATGTGATTGATTTCTCCAACAAGAATAATAATCCCAACATCAGGGCAATATCTCATTAGAATATTAACGTTCTCTCACAACTGTTGTCCCAGTCAATAGAAATTGGAATGAAACTGCCTATGGAATGTGCCATGGTAAGAATGCTGTGATAAGATGTGGCTTATTGTAAAATTCAAGTGAGTTCTTTGAAACATGATCGCAGTAATACCTATAATATAATTTTGATGCAGTGCATAATGTTAGCAGCATAGTCACCTTGTATACCAATGGCATTACCACCTGCTTATACAATAGTGTTTATTTTGTAAACATGGACCCACAAACATGATATGCTACATCTGTTTAGATTAATCATCAAATATTCTGGGGGGGGGGGATTTTTGGCATGTGTCTGTTAGCTTTGCTCTGTGTGTTTGTGCGTTTTGTGTCTCTGTGTGTGCGTGCTTGCGTGGGCGGGTGTGTGTGTGTGTGTGTGGGGGGGGCGCATGTGTGCGTGCGCATCCCCCTTTTTGTGTCTGTGTTTGCCTCTGTCTTTTCATATGTGTATCTCCACATGTAACAGCTTGACTCTCTGCATGAATTTTCATTAAATATGGTATTTGCAAGACTGCAAAAATTTATTGGCACTTTCTGTTTTAGTTAAAATGAGTCCGAAGTAATGAATATGTAACAGCAAGACTTTAACATGTGTGTCTGCATGCATCAGCAGTGCATGTTGCTTGTACCTTGCCAAATGTTTATCACAGCTAAACATTTTGCAGACTGAGTTCGTAGAGATAAGTTAGTCACTTTATGGTAAAACACTTTGTGTGTGTGGGTCTTACACTTTTCATTATAATTGAATGCACTGGAGACTGCCACAAGACCACAGGTATCATTGTACAGTTTCGTATTTGGTGCTACATGATCTCAAGGTGCTTAAGATGTGTACAAACTAAGCAGATTGCTGTTTCATTCACACACGAATGCACACAAACTAACAAACAGAAACCCATCGACACACACGAAGTTTGCAGCTTGCATGAAGATCGCACAGAATATTTGTTATCCTACATATTCACAAAGTGAATAGACTGATTAGATGTATGGTTTAGTGCTTTTTAAGTGGTTCAGTAACTATGTTCTGTTGTTATTATAATAGAGAATTTTGTGCAGGGATGAGAACATCTTGATGAAATGTGGGCCTGATGCAGTACAGTACCTCTCCTTCCAGCGCCACATCATAGTCTGTATGCTTATTATGATGATTATCTCCCTTACAATTGTACTGCCCATTAACTTCCAAGGTGATTTGGAAGGGGATGAAAGGACATTTGGACACACAACACTCAGTAACCTTCGTCCCGAGTAAGTACTACGGTCACTGTAGGCATATATGTTGATCAAGACATATCCCTTTGAATTTCTGTTCAAAATCATTTGTCCATGTATCAGTAAAGATTATGGCTAGAAAACGAAACCACCAACCATTGTATGAAATCACAGAAGCAGTGCCTGCTAGACCACATGACATTTTTTTCAGGAATAGAGAAGCAAAATTGGCCTGTTGCAATTTATGAATGTTGCAAGTTATAAACCATGTATTCAGCAATGGCTTTCCTCTGCATTTTGACCCATACAAGAAACCTGTGTTGCTTTTCCTTATGTGTTTTTGGATGTGGCACTTCCTTGCATTTCATGTCCTAATTGGTCATCTCAGTCTGTACAGTCCTATTACATATTTTTTCTCTCATTTGTGCATGGACTGTTTGTCTCTCTTCCTTCATGCAGGTGTTGCTTGAGGTGTGGACATGTTTGTTCAGGTGCACCTGTGTTGCCATACCTCTGCAGGCACACTTGAATGGATGTGCTTATGTATATGCATGTCTGGCCATGCCACTGTAGATGCATCTGTGCAGAAATGTCTCTGCACATGCACCTGTGTGGACCTGCATCTGTGTGTGCAGCCATGTGGACATGCCAGTTCTGGTGCATTTAATATGCCTCTGCAAATGAACCTGTGTAGACATGCCTCTGCAGGCAACCTGTGTGGGTTTGTCTGTGGAGGTACATGTCTGGATATGTCTTGGCAGATGCCTCTACTGGTGCATTTGAGATGCCTCTGCAGAGGAGCCTGAGGAAACGTGCCTTTGCAGGCACACCTGTGTGGTTGTGCCTCTTTACCTTCACATAGGCAGGTGTATCTTGCTTCATTTTTACCTGTCTGGAAGTAGTTTCCCTTATCGAACCAGATGGCTGCCATTGGCTTTCCCCATTTGAGGCTCTGACTGGGCAATAATATCCTTTGTTACCCATTTGTTTTCAGTGTATCTGTACTAACTTGCACTTCTGTAACTTTGGTCGCTTCAACCGTAAAGGTAAAGGCAATGTGTACCTTGGAAATGAAGTACCCACTTACCAGGCAATATCAGTAATTAACCTGTCCTGTGGCACAAGATGTAACTGAAATTCTGAAGTTTTTTTCGTTTTTCTCAACCAAAATATCATAGTTCATTGTGCCTTTCTTGTCATTTCGGTCAGTTCAGTGCAGTAAAAGAGGCATTTCAGCCATCTGTGATCATTCACAGGAACTAATGTAAGAGAAATGTGAAAACAAATGCAAATTGCAGAATATATTGTATGCGACACAGAGGAAGGTTGGTACCCATGGAGTGTGTTAGGAGCTACACACAAGGGAAAACATCATCAGCAGAATATGCCACAGAAGACATGAATTAAGGTTAAGGTGAATACATTTTTCTGTAAAGTAAGAAATAAGAAAAACCATTCAGACGTGTTTATACAAGGGCAGTCCAAAAAGAAACCGAACTTATTTAATTTAAATTTATTGCTGTACTTACAACTTAATCAGACTTGTCTCCTTCAAAGTACTCCCCTCTACTGTTGATACACCGCTCCCAGC
>Ga0123354_10001698_pt1 | contig 27541 bp, 19 predicted proteins | sample TergutLab28metaG_2_FD_97872 | JGI IMG/M metagenome (GOLD analysis project Ga0123354, IMG submission 97872) | Labiotermes labralis P4 segment gut microbial communities from Petit-Saut dam, French Guiana - Lab288 P4 | ecosystem: Host-associated > Arthropoda: Insects > Digestive system > Gut ... | reverse complement strand
ACCTCACGAGGCTGAGTGGACCCCGTTCCAGACCCACTATTACTCAGAAAATCTGGTAGCGCCGGGGATCGAACCCGGGACCTCTGTATCTGTAGCCAGAAACTCTGACCACTAGACCACAGATTTACAGCACTGCAAATTTCTAAGAGGCAGACAGTGTTGCTAAACTGTGATTTTATAATCGGTTCTGTAAAGCAGTCTGTAGTGGTGAAGTGTACCGCCTGTTAACTTATTTTACAGATGAGATTACTTAAATGATCATGTGAACTCAAAATAACACGTACTGGTCAGCAGATAATTCCATACTAACGCATGCTACACGCGGTCCCTTACGTGACATTAAAGGTTGGGTAGGTTTGCTGTGCAAGATTAATTGGCCCCCTCTTCTTTTAGGACAAAATAAATTCAAAAGGTACATTGGATAAATTCTCCAAAGTGCTGGGGTGCTAAATGCTTAAGCAAAAGGATTGCACCAAAGAATGGAAATAGTCAAGGTGCAAAGGTCACTGAGGTGCCCTCCCTAATGTTCTCTACTCTACTCTAATCTAGGACAAGTTCTCAGACCATTTTTTGAAGTAATGAAGGGAACCAATGCAAGTGATCAAACAGCCAGCCATTCAATGGCTACCGTCATAACACTCTTGTACTTCGCTGCTGGTCATTCATCCAATATAATGCCATGTGATGATATAAAATGAATCTGCACACACCATGCAAAACTTAGTAAGTCAGGTGTGCACCACCAGCAATTTCTAGACAAGCCCTGCAAAACAGTTTTTAATCTTTCAATGCAGTGGCATTTAAATCCTAACTAAAGCAGTCTCCTTACAGGCCCGGAGTGGCCCAGAGGGTTCCAGGAAGTTACAGTTCCCAGATTTTGTGACAACGGCACAGGATGGTGGTAGGTTGTCAGCCTTACACACCAGCCGCCTTAACCCCCAGGAAATGTTCCTGGTACTCATTTCTGTTAGAGGCTGAGTCGACCCCAGGGCCACAGTGCAATCAGAAGGATTTTATGTCAATGAAAAATCCAATGACACCAGCTGGAATCAAACCAGTGACCTCCCGATTTGTAACATAGCACCTTAACCACTGTGCCACCGCGGTCCCAAATCCTAAGTAGCAGCAGTATTTAAGGGTATTTAAATTTTACCTGCAAATTGTGAGTATATTCCACACTCCATGGCCTATTATGTGCATGGAATGCCAATACAATCAATGCTCTGCATTGAAAGGTTAAATAATCCGTTCACCAAATGTAAAAGCATGCCTGAGAGCTGAAAAAAGTTACTACCAACACCCATTTTAACATGCGGTAAGTTATATAATACAACTTAATGTAGATTTTGTGACTGGGTTCTGCATTAAGATGGACACCCTATATAGCCTTGTACTCTTCATCCTGCAATAAAGACCCTGCTGCTGCCTTAAACCTACAAATTGGCACAGCTGTTATTCTGTATTAGGATATGTCACTTTGCCACAACAAAGTCTCTCTCTACCATTCCTTGCCACAGTGTACCATGAGACCACATTTGAAAATTGCTGGTAGTTAACACAAATTTCACCTCCTGCTACGATCTATCGACACTCAAAAGATTAAGGCACTATGTTACTTCAAAATGTCATGATCATTAACCCAACTATACAGTGTCATATCCCAGAAGGCCATAATTCTCAAATTCCACCTTGCCTTTTCACCATATAATTCCTATGATAGACAGGCAATTAGGTTAATTAACCTTTTGACGCCTAATGTCGACTATAGTTGTCGTACTGCACAGCTAACCTCTCAAGTTGCATTTTATATATTTATTCAACAAATATTGGTACTGAATATTTTAAGCATGGTATATACTTTCTGTTTTTTTATCTTCAAAATGCAGTTTGTTTCATAATTCTAACGTAATTGGTTCCTGTATTATTCGCATTTTACATAGTGTGTGCTAAAATTTAAAAAATAATTCCAGCGCCAAAAGGTTAAATATGGCCGTCAAGAGGGTGTGAGTTTAGGTGTACAGCTTAGTTCAAATTAAGGAAGCATGATTTCACTCATCAGGGTCTTAAGAGACATGTGCTCTGGCAAATTGGTAAGTAGGTATTCCTGAAAGGATGATACTTGATGAATCCATGTGAGAATGAGAATCAATAGCAGTCATTGAATTACACAAACTAACATTCACACAGTTCCAGTTCATTACTCTACTCTTACAACACACTATCTCACAGCAGGTGGCTAGTGGTTCATAACAGTTAGCATGTCTGCATAGTTTGGTGTATATGAGACGTATGTTTTGTATCTACCACTAGTAATGAAAGAAAGATAACTGTCTTAAATATCTGATGTACAGTGACTTAATGACTGACTAAACATCTGTGAGAAATCAAATCTTCCACCACATCAAAATTTCTCATTCTAGAAGTGTCATTTCTGACAAACATGCCTTTGACACCTGTGACTCATCAAAGTAAAAGGTCCTTCTACTACTGACTGATCAAACTTTCTTGACATTACCACTGCATAATCTTCACTTGTTAAATTTAATTAAAATACTCCCAGAAATAAAATGCATTCAACCTTGAAATTCTTGTATAACTTGGGGCCACACGGTTAGTAGTAAAAACTGCTATAAATATGGGACCCATTAAACTTGACAGAAGTCAATTCTGGGTCCGTCACTGGTGAACTTCCCACTTCAGCAAGTTTCAACTGCAGGATACTTCCATGTTCACATACACAAAGGGGTGGCTTACCTGGAATTTGGAACAGGGTGTTTGGGCTACATCCTTTGAAGCAACAACTCCTTCCTCTTTCTTATACATCTTTCACTAACACCATAATTTCAACCAGTAGCCCACTTCCTGACTCACTCTGCTACTTGAATTGTGTTTAGTTTTTCATTAACCATGACAGATTGTAAACACATGCCTTTTGTACTTACGTGTAGCCAAACACATGTGCAGTACCTAACAGATTAATCACCACACACACGTATAAAATGCAGTGTGTGTAACTATATAATACAATGACAAGGTTGTGAAAGTTAAGATGGCAACTGAAATCAGTACTGTTACCAACCTCATGAGTAAGTCATGCAAACATTTTTTTAGTATTTTCCAGAAACACATTATACAGATACTTGGAGAAAATACAGTACTTATGGCATAAGAATACAATGCTAGCAAAGAATAAAATCACTCCTCTTGAGCCAGTCACTTTGCTTACACAACTGTATCACCTCACCATCGATATAAACTGAAAACTGTACGAAATAGAAGTGTTTTTCACATCTCTGAATATCAGGTCACAAAGGATACTGAGGTAAGGGGACTGGAGAAAGATTGAACAAATGTTATGTTCCTGCACAGGGAACTTGAACTGCAGAAACATTTCTCACCTGTTGCTGCTGTTGCTGTTGCTGCTGCTGCTGCTGTGTCTGAGAAATGGGTGGTGGTACAGGGGAATGGTGAGACTCTTTTGGAGTGCCACGGTCTTGAGTCCCTACAGGATAGCCCATTACCACATTTGGAGGTGTGTTTACAGGAGGCCTGCCACCCAAGGCTCCACTCCCACCTGTAATAATGCAATGAACGTACTTAAACATAGTAGAAACCTGTCATCTGCAACATACAAAGAACAGCCAGATCTTATTTTACAAGTTTCTGGTGTGATACACCACAAGAAAACTTCTTAAATTAAAATGCTGGTAGTTACAGTTTTAATGGGCTTGTGCACAGTCAGCAACAGTCAATTTGGCACAGCATAAAACAAGTTTTACACGCACTCTTATAGCAAATTAGTTTTTCATGTCTGTCATCTTTTTTCACTAGGTATCTGTCAAAAACGCTTTTGTTGTGTTGTAGTCTTTACCTTGAATGACCAGTTGTTATGTTACAGCTATGGTGTTAATATGGCAGCTCCACATGCTGCATGCATCAGTGTGCAGTGATCTATTATTGATCAACTTAATGTATACCAGACTGCAGAAATCCATTAAGTACTTTCAGCATAGTATGGGAACAGTCGGGTTGTAGAGCAAATTATGCACAAATGGACTGACAAGTTGAAAATTGTAGCACAAATGTAACTGATACAGAATAGCAGGGGGGAATCTGTCCACAACCACCACTGATGATAACACTGTATGACTACATGTGGCCTGAACAAAAAGTATCAAACCATATTTTTTATTTTATTTTAAACAAGAAGCCACTTGAGGCTGGGAGTAGGGTGTGTGTGACATTGGACCTCTGTGTGCATGCATGCATTATTGCCTCCCACTCGGATTGCTCAGTCACTGGCAATCAGCCAAAACCTGTTGTGTGTCACGCGTGTGGCATTGATGATGACCGAGAGTGCTGAACAGTGCATCTGCATCACATTTTGCCAGAAACTTGGGCACTTATGCTCAGAAACCAATGATATGATTCAGAAGGCTTTTGGGAATGAGGCAATGGGCCATATGCTAGTTAAGGAGTGGATGTCAGTCAAGAGTGATGAACATTCAGGGGGTCCTCAACAAGCAGGACCAAGGTGATGACTGACAAAATGTGTTCTGCCATGTTGGATAACCGGAGAATAAGAACTAGAGAGCTCTCTGACAAGCTGGGGCTTTCATGTGGTTTGGTACAGTCCATTCTGACAGAAGATTTGGGCACAAAATGCATCTAAGTGAAATTTGTCCCAAAACTGCTGACAGTCAAGCAGACTCACCTTGCAGCAGCCAGAGATTTGCAGCAGTGTGCTGGTCAAGATGCAAACTACATGGAGATTTTAATTACTGGTGATGAATCTTGGGTCTATGGGTATGACCCAGAAACAAAAGCCCGTAATCACAATGGACGACTCTGGGGTCTCTGAGGCCAAAAAAGCATGCCAAGTTTGCAGCAAAGGTGAAAATGATGTAGATAGTTTTCTTCAATCATCAAGACGCTGTTCACCAAATGTATGCACCAGATGGTCAAAATGTTAACAAGGAGTACAAAATTAAAGCTATCCACCAGCTGAACAAGCAACCTGCATTGTGGAAGCAAGGGTGACTGACAGCTGCACCATGACAACGTCCCCGCCCACTTGTCCAGCACTTCTTGGCTAAACATCAGATCCCACAAGTGCCGCAGCCCCCCCCCCCCCTTCTGTTTAAAGGAAATGGCCCCGTGTTACTTTTTTCTTTTCCCAAAGGCGAAAATGCTGTTGATGGGGAATAGGTTTCAGGACAGAGGTGATAAAATGAAACATGATGATGCAGCTGCTGGCCATTCCAAAGAGTCAGCTCCAAAAGTGTTTCAGACAAAGGAAGGGCCACTGGAACAAGTGTGTGGTGTCCGAAGGGGACTACTTTGAAGAGGGTTAGGACTGCAACACAAGGTTAGTTAGTTTTTCCTGGACCTTGGTCGGATACCTCTTAATCAGGTCACGTATGCCATAATTCTGAGTAACAGAAGGTTAACTGCTCAGTGGCAAATCATCTGCAAATCGGTCATGGCTCCACCCAGAAAATCACACCAGCTTTTCATATAACAAAATGGGCTGCCACACAATGTAGTGCTAATTACTGTGACACTTGCAACATGCTGAAGGCAGCAATTCAAAGCAAATACCAAGGACAACTGCTAGAAGGTGTTTTATTTTTGCATAAAACTGACAATCCACAAACAGTCATCAGAACTGTTGAAATCCTCTGGCAACTGCACTTTGAGGTGTTGGAACACCATCTGTATAGCCACTTCAGACCATCACCTTCTTGTTTCACTCAAAGATGCCTTAAGAGACCACCCATTTAACACTGACCATGAAGCAAATGAACTGGTGCATAAGTCACTTACCACTCAGCCAACATTTTTTTCTCAAGGCATACAGAAGCTTGTTCACTGTTGGGCAAAGCATGATGGCGATCATAAGGATTATGTGGATTATTACACATTTTCTATCATTGCAGTTGCATTAATTAAAAAAAAAAATACAGTTCAGGTACTTTCCGACCCACCTGTATACAATTCCTACAAGAAGTACTGTCATTATTTCAGATAAATTTTCCTGACAAGCCTGTTGCAAACAGGATAACATTTAACAATCATACAAGAAGGTTCCGAGTAACAAGCTAAGTTCATTACAGTAAGAGAAAATGCTAGTCATATGTGGAGTGAAAAATGAGGGAAATATGATGTGAGATTAAACACTTTTCTTCAGATTACCAGTGGCTTGACTTGCATGGCAAGCAGTGTCCATATCATTAGCACAAAATATAAAGAACTGCTGCAACTGCATCAATATAAGGCAACTTTGGTTCAATAAGAAAGACTGTAAGCAAGGCTGAATTTTAAGAACTAGTACCTTCATGGAGGGCATGCTAGAAAAATATACTTCATATTCACTTCATTCAGTAACGAAGCTTTGTTTCATCTCATTCATTATGTGAACTCTACGAATAACAGGTATTTGTCTGCAAAAATCCCACTTTCATCCATGGAGATGGAGTGCCTTTACATGTTACACTTGGTATGGGTACAACAATAATTACTGGGCTCATTTTCTTGTCTGAGGCCATAAATTCACACTCTAACAACACTTACTGAACACCAGTAACTATGGAAGAATCTGTGCCCTTTTACAGCATGACAGTTCACCAGCTCACATAACAACAAGTTCTACACACTGTTTACAACGTGCTTCTAGTGACAGAATGATGAGTTCAGGATTGTGGCACCCTCATTCAAAAAGAATAGTAATAATGGTTGCACTAATGTCAGTCTGAAATAAAGCAACGAGAATGTAATGTTTTCACGCCAACAACAGAACTTTGACAAAATAATGAACGAGTTTGTTAGATTTGATACCTCTCTGCAAGTGAAAGGAAGCCAAAGTCCAATACCTTGTTTAAATAAGATGTGTAAAAAAGGAAATAGTAAATTCAATGTGTTGAATTAAAACCCAATGGACCCTGACTAATGCCAAGGTGGAACAGTTGTGATAGCTGCACTGCCTGCCAACAAGCAAAAGACACAATGTCGAGTGATGTGCAACGTCATTTAAAGTTAAGTCTTTGTATAAGGATGCATACCATGCATATTGCAATCACATGCACTAAACACCTAACACCTCACCTCGGAGTGACTGTTGTGTCAGCATCATGTTGGGTGGCAACCCTGTTGATGATCCACGGCCTGGTTGTGGAGCCATCATCAATGGAGGAGGGTGGTGAATATTCTGACCTCTTGAGGGTGGAGGTTGCTACAGCAGAAGAAATATCTAATGTTACAAAATCAGTGTAAATTCTGTAGGCTGTTACAGACACCAAGTCAATCTCTGACACTATTCCTTCTCACATCCTCTTTAACAACATCACACCACATCCCAGTCCAAATTTGTACCATTTAAATTACCTACTCTCCCCATTACCAACATGGCAGCAGTGAAGCTTTTTAAATGGGAGTATCTCTGGCAACATGTAGCTATTAAGTGACATGCATTGCAGTATTGTTCTGGAACATACGCAATGCAGCTAGTAAAGTGCTATGCTGTCATAATTGTATATGTATGCAATCCAGCTTGCTAAGCATGGCAGTCTTATTATGGCACATATGTGCAGTACAGCTTCCCATACATTGCACTACTAACAGTTCACATGCAGTCCAGCCTGCCATAAATTGCACTGATGTAATCAAATATGTGCGGTGCAGCTCACCGTGCAACGCACGCTTATAATACATAGCACATGTGCACATGCAGCTACCCCATTGTAATGGAACATGTACACACCACTGCCTCCCATACAATGTATCATTATAATGGTGCACGTGCACAATGCAGCTGGCCAAGCACTGCACTACTATAATAGCACATGTGCAGTACAACTTGCCATCCACATCAGCAATGGCCGGTGCAATCCAGAAGAAAAGTACAGCACTCATGTAAAGCACACGTGAATAACACAACTTGCCCAGACTCACATTTTTTCAACATCAACAGAATGACTGTGAGTTAAAATCTAGTTAACAGCCACACAGTAGGTGGTTGGGGGGATAGTAAAGGTGTATGATGTGGACAAAGATCCTGAAAAATGTGCCAACTTTTCTAACTCTCTCTGCAGTATGAAGACCAAATAACATAACACCTATGTGAAATTTATATTTAGTTTTCAGTTTTTAGAAATTTATATTTAGTTTTCAGTTTTTATCTGGTGGTGGTAATTAATCCTTTGGCACTGGAGTTAACTGCCTGTAGTCATCTGCAAAAGACCAGAATTACATCTGTGACTGCATGACAGCAAATACAATTACACAACGTTTAGCATTTTGAGCATCCCACTGCACATTACATAAATGTAACATTCAGTGCCAAAGGTTTACTAGACCACATCAATAACAGTTTGTTTTTTATTATGCCTCTCTATCTCTCACAAGTTGCAAAACTTCTGCTCTCCTGAAAGCAGTGCTCACTTTAACAGCATGCTTTGTCAACTGCTCTTATCAGTGTTGCTTTTCAAAGCCTGTAATCTTTGTGTATGTCATCAAGGAACATAATTAAGCAGAGTCAATGTCATGCATTTTTCTCAGAATTTAAAGCAAAATTCTTAACAGACATGCTACATTTTGGGATTTAAGCCAATTAAATCTTGGACGTAGTGCCTTCTTGTATCGTTACACTCCCAGTTAACACAGGAGTTACACTGTGGCCACTGGTAATTAAAACATAATTGACTTATCCTAGTAAATTCTCTTCTCAGTATATTTTGTTACAACTACGCAGAATTTAGGAATCATGTCAATGAGCTTGCTTTCACAGGAACCAACCAGTCAGATGGTATGTCACAGCTAGACATAAAATGCATACCTAAACAAACCTACAAATTATGTATGAATCACTGATTAAAAGGTTAATTACAAATACAGGGCTGATGCAAAATTCTAAGATTGCATCAGAATGTCAGCAAGTAGCATAGATCTATTCAAACTTGGCAAAGAAATATGACACTAAATTGAAGAATAATTAATTTATAATTTCAGGCAGTGTACATGAACAGATTAAAGGATTTAACATTCTCCTACCTGAATCCCCCAGAAGCACTGTTTCTGCCTATTTCTTAACCCCATTGCAATAGATTTAAAACCCACATGAGTAGTTCTCAAAGACTGAATTAAATTTGGGGCTTTTAAAAAAACCACACAAAGTTTTATTAAACACTAAAAACTACAGGATGAAACATAGCACAACAAAGCACACATGACATGCAAGACATGGGGCCATTAGTGTGTTGTGGACCACTTGCCCTTGAAGTTGAAGGCAATACAATCCTTCAAAACATGATAAACCACTCACTCAATGACACAGCATCACATCCCAGAAGCCATGAATCCTCAATCTTTAAAAAAAAATCACATAACAACACAACCACATTCCAGAAGACTAGAATCCTCAAAGTACACATATCCTCAGTCTTAATAAGACCACCCAACAACAGTGTCGCATCCTAGACAACTAGAATCCTCAAAGAAAACATACCTTCAATAACAATTACACTAAACATCCAGCTGTGATAATACATGAAGTACAATGAAGTAATCCATCAGTCACAACGAAACCTTTTTTACCATTATCAGGGATTTAGTGTACTTTATGACATGTTTCAGCCAACTTGGATATCATCTGGCAATACACACACTGTATGAAATACTTGAGAGGAAATTATCAACACAATGTACTATATAAAGATATAAGATCTCATTTCCACATAAATAAGTAGTAATACATAAGGTCATGTTATAGAAATAAATCTTGAAGTAAGAAATATTGCAGCTGTTTGGAGTTGTCATTTCAAGGCTATATTATGTGACGTGTTCAATTATGGTGTATACTAAGTGGTGTGGCTATAAAATAACCGGACTGATGTTAGAACATTTTTATTAAAAAAATTACACAACAGATATGTTGTCATCCTCAATGTACTCCCCTCCCCAATCCCTACGCCACTCCATGTGAATATTCCACTGTTGGAAGCATAGCTGTAGGTCGTCTTCTGATAGCTTTTTCATGAGCTCTGTCGCTTTTGCCTTCACTGCATCTACGGACCCGAATCTGGTTCCTTTTAATGCAGACTTGATCTTTGGAAATAAAAAAAAGTCACATGGGGCTAGGTCAGGTGAGTACGGTGGGTGTTTCATCACGGTGATCTTGTGTTTCGTCAAAAACTTCTTGACAGACAGGGCACTGTGTGCCAGCGTGTTGTCTTGGTGAAGAACCCATGAGCCGTTCTTCCACATTTCAGGTCTTCTTCTCACCCGTTCACGAAGGTTTGTCAAAACCTCCTTGTAGTAGGGCTGGTTAATGGTCTGACCTTCAGGCACCCAATCCATGTGAACAATCCCTTGATGTTGAAAAAAAATATCATCATTGCTTTAAATTTGGATTTGCTCTGCTGTGCTTTCTTTTCCTTGGTGAACTGAGGCTCTTCCAGTGCACTGATTTGCGCTTACTTTCTGGGTCGCATTGAAAAAAACCATGATTCATCGCAAGTTATTATGTTCTCTAAAAATTTTGGGTCATTTTCAATGTTTTGAAGAATGTCAGCACAAATGTTTGTTCGAATTTCCTTTTGTTCAGGAGTGAGGAGTCTCGGCACCATCTTCGAACACACTTTTTTCATGTTGAAATTGTTATGTAAAATGTGTTGAACAGTTTCCTTGTCAATGTTAATTAACTCAGCAACTGCTCGAATGCTCGGGCGATAATTTTGTCGAACAATTCCACCAACTTTTTCAATGTTAGCATCTGTTTTTGATATGCTGGGATGACCAGGGCGCTGATCGTCTCCAATCTCTTCCCTTCCTTCTCTAAACCTTTGAAACCACTCAAAAACTTCAGTATGAGACAGACACTCATCACCATAAACTTTCTTCAACAAATTGTACGTTTCTGTAGCGGATTTTAAAGTTTCACACAGAATTGCACAATGACGTGTTGCTCCATGTTAACACTTAACATGATTCCGACGGAGAACAAGAACACGATCGACTTCAAGCAAAGGCTACTGCCAAACTGTCTGCTGCACAACCTTGAAATTTTAACCGTGAATGGAGGGGAGAGCACAAGTCAATACCACACGCTGCTCACTGTTGCCAAGTTTACAGGGAAGCAGAAAAAAATTAAGTCCAGCTGTTTTATAGCCACACCACGTATTACTCTTCAAAGATTCTATAAGGCAGAGTTATGGGTTTAAATTTTCTTGTCTTGATGAAGGAATTATTATTGTTGAATATCTTATCTGTTATGTAACATGTAGGTTATAAGCTTCTTGTATGGTGAATTGGTTTTTCACAATCCCTGGAGATTTACATTAGTGATTTTACTGTGGTCTAGTTTCGAAGATATAAAATGCAGTTTTTTCATGAGATGATTAAGAATTCATTTGTATTATGTAGGAAACTGCTGGTATTTGGTACATGTTAGTAAGTATATGTCCCATGTTTCCTTCCATATCACTGGAGTCAAGCCCCCACCCTGATTCTGGCTTGTGTGTCACCCCATGTCACTTCATTCTTAGTGTCCATCATCCAAAGTCATGTGACATACCCTTCTGATCTAGGACTTTCAGAGTCTGACCGGTTTCGTCAGTTACCTCACTTTTTTGGTAGTGTCAGAGAAACTTCAGAAGCGTAATATATGGAAGTATCAAACACTTTTATGGTGTTGCTGCAAACCGTGTGTGGAATCGCCACATGGTAAATCTGCCTCATGTTTTCAAACAGTAACACTGTTCAAATGTATTACATGTGGAACACAACTTGCTCTGAGTAAATTTTGAGTTGACAACAGCGCACTGTTGCTGGGTCACACACAGAACCAGCCTTCAATGCTATGCTGCTACATTGGCCTGATGTGAAGAAAGAGACTTTCCAGATATCTTCCCTACCAAATAACATTACAAGCAGCATGTCTAGAAGCAAAATGACTGATGTAGGAACCACAGCAATGGATAAGCAACAGACGCCAAGTAGTGGGGATTGCTTGATTGCAGTCACTGTGTTGTGGCAGAAATGCAACATCCATGCACCATGATGTTACATCATTCTGCTGTATGAAACTAATGTGCAGAAATTACTTCACACATTCACCTATTTAAACTGACAGCATCATTTCAACACTGTATTTTGGGAACAGACTGAACAATGGAAACTTGGGGAAAATGCTTAAGATTATAAGACAGAAACCATAATAAATGGGTGAAAAAGTTGTTTCGTCATAAACTTTATGTGCCTCTTCAGCCAAGAATTTTCTTACATTCGGACAGTGTACGTTATCCCAAGGTCCTTGGAGAGGAAACTTTTAACCATGGATGTCATAAGCGAGTTTCACCGTACCTGGAGAAGAACTTCTTGCCACACTGGCAGACTGTACTTAAAGGCTATGTTCTTTCTGTATGCTTGCTCCAACTCTGACCATGAAATAACTACATGGTGCAATCCTTCTTTAGAAGCTACTATTTGCTCAGTTAATCAACAAATTACCTGCTATTTACAGAACCTAAGGCCTGATTAAAGTACTCTGCATTTCACCAGTGGTTCCCTACCCACAGCAAGATGTATGAAGTCCATACACTCCCACCCCACTTCCAACTACTATTTTAAAATCATCATTTCATCTATGCCTACATCTTCAGAGCAGCCTTCCCTTTAGGTTTTCTTAAAATCATTCCGTAAGCATTTATAACCATGAAATAAAGGAAAACAACAATTTTCCTTGTGAAAAAAAGCCTCAAACTTCATTTAGCTTAAATGGGGTTGCAAAAAACTGTGTACCAATATCCACTGCGGCAGATGAAATGAATTACATCCTTAAGTTCTCCCGAAACCTCTGAAAATGTGGAAACCTGCAACCTATTCCCCCCCCCCAGTTTTCATCAGCTTGGTGATTGCAGAGACTGGAAATGTGACAGTAGAATGTTGTGCTTTGATACCTTCCACAAAAATTTGAAAGGGTGCCAATTCTGGTAAAAAGGAGAAAAGACTGCAGCTTTGGCAAATGCAGCAGGTTTTTCTTAATATGTGCAAACATTTTCACTGAATATGACTGGCAAATGAAAAGTTACAATAGTTTATTAGAGCTTCATAATTTCATAAATTACCCTCTAAATTTGTTACTGACACTGTACTAAAATAAAGCTTAAGAAGTTCTGGGAAGAACCACTGATGGCTAGTTTCCTTCATTCAGAAGCCAAGGCAGTATAGTTTGTATAGTGACTTGGATATGGGCTGGATAATTTGGGGTTTAATTCCCAGCAAGGGCAAAGTTCTTTTCTCAAAATGTGCCTATTTAGGGTCTTGGGCACACCCAACTTCCTATTCAATAGACACTGGAGTTCTTCCGTTGGGGTAGAGCATCTGTGATGTAAGGTTGACCATGCACCTCCATCTACTGTAGGCGTTAAAAATGAGTGCAGCTATACTTCTAATCCCTCTATATGCCTTTATGACCTTTACCTTCATGTTCCTTCATTGTTACAATAAGGCTAACTGTGTTATGCACACATTAGTAAAAGGCCAATGCTTGCTAGTATGTCATTAGGTATTCTATGAAATAATTATAAACAGAACAACAAGATAGTAGCAATGGAACGTAAGTACGAGGTGCTACCCAAAATTTCCGAGAATTTAAATAAACCGCACAAACCATTAGCGCTATGAACTTGCGCTGCTAGGTGCTCTTGCACGTGTTTCCAAGTTTTGGCTGTTTACAATGTTTTCACGTGTGTCTGCTAATATCGAAATGGCGGATGTTAAAGAGCAAAGAATTTGCATTAAATTTTGCTTCAAGCTCAACAAAAATACAGCTGAAACCCACCAAATGCTAAAGGAGGCCTTTGGTGAGCAAGCTTTAAGCCAAGCAAGAACATTTGAGGGGTTTCAAAGATGGCCAGGAATCTGTGGAAGATTGTAAACATTCTGGTCAACCGTCCACATGCACAACTCCGGAAATGATTGCAAAAAGTGCATGAAGTTATCCTAGAAGACAGACCACCCACGATGCTTGTAATCGAGTTGGACTGTCATACGGGTCATGTCAACACATTCTAGCAGATGAACTGAACATGAGACGAATTGCAGCGAAGATTGTTCCTTGTCCCTTGAACAATGACCAGCACGACCATCAGGTTCAGGTGTGCACTGAGCTGCAAAAAGCAGTTAGACATGATCCTAACTTCCTGTACAGGGTCAGAACTGGTGATGATTCATGGCTGTACATTTATGACCCAAAAACAAAGCAGCAGTCTTCGCAATGGAAGACACTGTCCTCTCTGCGATTGAAAAAAGTGCGCCAAGTTCGCAGCAACATCAAGTCAATGCTGATCATTTTTTCTTACATTTGAGGAATTGTGCGTAGGGAGTTTGTTCCACCTGGTCAGACTGTCAATGGGAATTTTTACTGCGAGGTTTTGAGACGACTGAGGGAAAATGTGAGGCGCAAACGGCCTGAGATGTGGAAGAATGGAAACTGGTTGTTGCACCATGACAAGGCACACACCTTGCTCGTTGTGAGGGAATTCCTGACAAAAAATAACATGACCACTGTTCCCCACCCTGCCTACTCACCTGACTTGGGCCCCTGCAATTTCTACGTGTTCCCTAAAATGAAACTCCGGTTGATAGTGCGGTGTTTCGTATGAATTGAAGAGAGCCAAGCAGAATGGCAACAGGTACTAAACACGCTAACACCGGCAGACTTCTTTGTAACAACTTCCCATCATTAGTAAATCAGTCAAAGTACAATCATTAATTCACTTCTGAGCATATTTCCAATAAGACAGACTGTCACATAGAAAGTCATAGCGATAGTGTTTCTATATTTGTAACCATAAGAATAAAAAAAAAAATTTCTATTTGTACTCAACTGCCATACAACATTCCACATGCTAATCTCCATGATTCACTATTTAACACTGCAAGGGTATGGATAAATGCAGATTTTACACAGCTGTCACATTCTTTTGCATATGAGCATGACATGGAAGAAAAAAACCCCTCAATAAAACTTGTACATTTATCAATATGTACCATAACATTTCTAGATCCTACACTAAGTGATATGCATGACCCGTATTATTTTGAGTATAAAATTAAGTACTATAGCTGAAAGATGTAATGGCCCCCAGTATCATGACATTCATACCACTACTTTCTGCCACTAGGTCCAAAAATTATTACTTTGTGACTGTCATAACAAGACTCACCCCTCGTAACAGTGGAGGGATAATGTTGGGGATTGGTTGTTTGCTGTGGTTTGTCCTCACAAGTGGAGGAGGTGGCTGCTGCTGTGGTGGGGGAGGCAGCTTGCCAGGGGGCGGCACCTTTGAGGTAGGCTGTTGGCTAGGAGGTACCACTGCAATATTCTCCTTCATCTGTTGTGACTGGCGCAGCTTCTTGAGCAATACAAGCTTCATCTCCTCATTACGCAGCTCTTCACGAAGCTTACGTAGCCCCCGTTCACGCTCCGCAAGCTCTGCTGGTGACAGCTCCTGCACAGATCATTCCACAGATGGGTATTCCAATAAAATTTACTACTAATGCCATAAGGCAGTAACTAACAGTCATGGACAGAGGTCCAAAAATGTACCAAAAATCTACGAGATACTTCAAATTCTAGATGCCAGAAGGGTAATATAAAGCAATTTAATATTGAGGACCCATTAACACCACTCAAATTTTAGTTACTTGGGCTGCCTGGCATCCCAGATTTGTGCATCCCTGATCGCTCAGCTACTCGAACAATGTCTTAACTTCTTATGGGAAGTTCAATGCCATGTTTACAGAAGCCCACAATAAGCTACAAAATTGTAAGATACAACACAAAAGATTTGAGGCAGTAAATGTGACAACTTCTATGACAAGGTTCACCAACCAATTCCATGCAGCAGTCATTCTTGTACCACTAAGAGTCGCCCACCTAATCAATGACCTGCTTGCTCACACAGAGCGTGAAGGGTCATTAAACTGTTCACAGCAGTCCCTGACTGGACCCTAACCAAGGAAAATGAATCCATTCCACACCCTGACAGCCTACTTCCCAAAGAATGATTTCAATCTTATTCTCCCTGCTACAGCTAGGTTTTCCAAATGGTTTCTCACACTTCAACATTACTGTACATCCTCCATCTTCCAAGTAACTGCTAGTCACATAAACAGCATATCCCTTTCTCTTTTCCCATTTCAGCTAAAGGTTATGTATAATTGTTAACTGCCAAATGAATATCATCCCTGTTAGGTCCACAAATTTTCCTGAGCACTACGTTTATTCCATCACCTTTTGAAACCACACATGATAAAAAGCCTGCTTTTATTATGCTAATCTTCTCCCTGCCCTATAATCTCCAACCTTACTTCCACCAGATACAAATTAGTTCCACACTCGTCTGTCACTTGACTCACCTTAATTGGGGGCAGCGGTGGCATTTCACCCTCATCTGTGTCACTGTCGTAGCCATTGGTTGCAAACCCATTTATCCGAGGTTCCTCATCAGACAACACAATGATGTCGGGACTCTCAGCATAGTTACGTTCTGTTCGGGGCCTTAAGTTGCGTCGTGGGTAGCGATCATCAAACTCCTTTATACTGCGAGGAATCAGGCCTCGGGGAATTGTGTCACCAGCAACCATGATGTCCTCTGGAATTGGCCTGTGTGAACGAGAGAGATCCTGTGGCACCTCACCGGTACCCACCATATTCCTGACGACTGCTGATGGCTGAACATCTCTGTCTCGCCTGCACACCATGACACCCTCATAACCAGGAGTATCTCACACATAAACTTGTGACAAGACTCGGCACTACACTGTCACAGGTCTCAACAGTTTGGTAGAATTTAATCAGAGAAGATAACATGTAAGAGTTCTATGGGAACCAAATACTAATTGTTTTATAACAGGCAGGTGTTTGCACAAAAAACCATACTATTTGCCAATATAGACTTCAAACAATTATTTTAGATTTACCAAAAGATGCTGGTATCAGCCACTGCATGTTTCTTCCAGTACAATCCAGGGTCAAATGTTTTTAATTCAGACTGACAATCAATGGAAAATAAACTAACTTCAACAGGTGGTACCTGTTAACAACCTAAGTCACTCAGTTGCCTAAAAAAAAATACATGTGTTGTAGAGAACCTGAACATTTATCACTGTGTTAAAAAAACCCACGACTGGCCATGACCCTGAGTCACATGCAACCAGTCCCGACCCTCACATGAAATTTTTTAAGATGCAGTTCAATATCTCTCTCCCATTCATGCCTAGGCCTCACACATGGTTTGTTCATTTTAAATATTTTAACTAAAATTCAGTACTCACTTCTCTACTCTGAAATGTGTATGAAATACATGTCAAATGTATCTTTTTGATATGATCATCCTCATATATTAGGTAAAAGCTGCACAGACACAGTACACTGAGGTGAAAATGCTGGAATCATTAATACAGGTGGGTTGAAAAATGCTGGTTGCTTTGTAAAAGGAATAAGAAAATAACATGTTCACAACTATGCTGTGTTGTTCTTGTTTACGATATGTGGTCCAACACACAAGTAAGAATGCTTCAAAGAAACATTCTGCCTCCACTATCAGAAATATTCTTCAGTCTCCTGCTATTCAACCAGAAATGTTTTTAAAGTGCCAATCCATATATGGGCCCAGCCTACTCCAAGATTTTCAACAGGGGCCATATAACATTATTTTTGAATGGAGAGGAACTGGCGTTTGGTGAATGCTGTAGAAAAAGTAATTGGATTTAACCATGCTCTGCAATAACTTCAAAAGACATGCTACATCACTGTCCAATTACGATCAAAATGAAGGACAGCACCACATCTGGACATCAAGGGTGAACAAGAAGAATAATATGGAAATTGTGACCCAACTATAGGCTCAATATTTCAAAGTGACATCAAGAATTTCAATAATTAGGAACATACTGTAAAAATATGAAGTACTGACTAACAAAAAAATGTATTTACAAATTACCACATTCTCATATTAACATACTGAATAATGACATGGATGAAGCACCACAGACATCTGTAGACACACTGCAAAGTGTAGAGGGAAAAACCAGAAGAGAGAAATTTTCTGAGTTTCTCACAGTACAATCTGGTTTACAGGTCCCCATTGTTTTGGAAGAATATACTGCCTGCACATTTTACCATCAAATGACAGAAGGAGGTTCCTCTGCAGCACTCTTATTGAGCTGCAAACTACATGGTGTAAAAATACCATGTGTGCAGTTGGTTGTGTGGAGGCAGAAAGAGGAGGAAGAAGAAGCGAAAGAGAACAAAAAGACAACAAAATTAAAGATAAAATAAAAATATAATAAACTGATAAAGAACAGGATAAGATGGTATGGACAAGTTTTAAGAATGAAGACAGATTCCCAGAAAAAGCTTCCAAACAAGAATCTAAAAGAAACTTACCCAGGAGGCAATAAAGGTCAAGACAGGAACAACAGGTCAACAGGTTATGAAAAATGTCATGCTCTGTAAATACAGTGTTCCACCAACTATGTAGGTCATTTTAAAAGTTTTATGTATGGTGGCAACACCATGCATGATTCACATGACTGAACTCCAATCATGTGCATGGTGCTAATGGCACTACTGTTGCTGTCACAAAGGTGCACTGTCTTCGCAGTGTAACTGTTTAGCTATTGGCTGGGAAAGACTACAAACAAGTGTCTCATGACATGAGTACATTAGCAAAATTTTATGTTTTGTTGGGGAAAAGGGCTCTAGAATATTACAAGTCATTCAAGGAAGGTTTACGGACACATGCATCTTCATATGACACTGTTCACTGATAGGTGAATGTCATTAAAGATGACTGAGAACAGACATTGAAGTCCCAACGTTGACAACGGATGAACGCCATATGGAACAAGTGAAACCTGTCCTTGAATGCACACAAAGTATTCCATGCATGGCAACTGCTACAGAAATCAGAATCTCTCCAGCAAGTGTTTACCATATCCTCACCAACAGCTTGGGAAAACAAAAAGGGTGTGCAAAGTGGATTCTATACGTACTCAACGATGACCAAACAACCATATATGTTCTTCCTGCCACCACCCATCTGCAGCATTGTAAAAATGAAGGTGATGCATTCCAACATCACATTTTAATGCTTGATGAGGCATGGATGCATTCATTTGACCCTCAGCCGAAATGAAGGACTGCTGAAAGGTGTGCCCAAATGTCAAGGAGGAAGAAAATTGCACAGTGCAGTCAGGGTGCTTGAAAGTCATGCACGTCATGTTCTTCAGCTGAAATGGCTTTGTGCTTGACCATCCCATGCCAACCTTTATGATGGTCAATGACCAATATTACTGACAATTTTGGAGGATACATGGAGGCTCTTCACCGTAAACAACCAGAACTGCTTGAGCATGGTATCATATTGATCCAGGACAGTGCAACACCTCTTCACCACTGTGATGTGCAAAATCTGGTGCAATGTTGGGGGTGGGATGTGTTGGCACATCCTCCCTACCCTCCAGATCTTGCCCCGTGTGATGACTGGTTGCTCACACACATGAAAGAATATCTTTGGGGTAAATGATTTGAAATGGAAGATGATGTCAACATTGCTGTCAAAGCCACTGTACATTATAAGAGCAAGGATGTATACAGAGCTGCACCTTATCTATCACACAGATGGGAAAAGTGTGTGGACTGTGCTGGTGATTACACTGAGTACAGGACGTATGTGTAAACATTCTGGAATATCATCAGGAGGGCTGTTATCTTGTACTTTGTTATTACAATAAGATCATACACAAAACTTCTGAAATTACCTACATACTATCAGGTTACTTTTATGGTTATGTGATGTCCCATTCTCTTTGTGTGTGGCAGAAGGAAGAATAGGACATGGGAAGATACTGCAGATGAAGAGGGGTGGTTGCTATACAACCACTTCAGTACACAGAGTAATTATAACAACATATAATGCAGTTAAACTTCTGGAGGACTGATAATTATAATAATTCTAAATTTCACATGTCCGGAGTTGCCAGATTATCAGTGAACAGTTTTTTAATGGATTACTATGAAAATGAGTTTCTAACAAAGCCATCATAACCAAATACACTGTGTGTTCCACAAATGTCTTTGCTACCCCCATTCCTAACAATAGTGGGGTGGTGCACATCTGGCAAAACTGGGACAAATATCAGCGGACATACTTGACACTCAGATCCACAACTGCATCATCGTCTACATCCATCTTCTCCATGACTGTACTGTCAGTACCACCACCTGTAACAAATGAACCAGATATAATCTGTGTTAACAATGTTGTGATGTCTACACTAAGGCGATGGAAACAAATGAACCAGATATAATCTGTGTTAACAATGTTGTGATGTCTACACTAAGGCGATGGAAAGAAGTCCCGAGGACTGACGCCCTCCATATGCGCTCAATGTTACACTTAATCAACCAGCATACTTCCCAATGCTCCCTCCAAAGTAGCCATTCCCTTCTTTGAATGTTAATAGTGACAACCTTCACCAGTGACAAATACTTTGGTAATGATGGGAAACACAGCAGCCGCTGGTAGGTAAGCGAAGCCTTAATCACTGTTGTCCACACTAACCATTGGGCTTCTTCCTTTTGACTCAGTATAGCAAAATGAAGAGCACAAAATCAATGTAAATACTCTATGACCAAAAACTAAAAATTATGAAGAACTGCCTTGTCTTCATAAGGTCTTGGTATTGAGATATTTCATGGGTTTCCTCAGTCAGAAATGCAGGGACAGTTCCTCAAAATAGGCTACCAGCATTTATTCACACTTAGTCATCCATTCATCATCTAGGAATTACACAGGTCAAAGATAAAGAATATGGCTGTGCTGTTGCCAATAGCAAATAAATCACTTTGGTCAGTGACTAATTTTCCACACAGCCACACAGCATTAGGGAACTGTTTTCTGAAGTCCTACCAATCTCATGCAATCACCTGCAGCACAAAGAAAGTGGTGAAGTTCAATGATTAAATTCTTATTTTAAATCTGACCACTTTCTACTGTTATATTTTGTCTGTGGACATATAGGACACACAGAGTGCTCAAAGGAAAAAATTAAGCTTAAGTGCTGAACAGAAGAAACAGCCACAGAGAGGTTGCAAGTTACAAGGGCTTCAAGAGACAAAATTAGTCACTTATATCAAAGAATTACTAAAAATTAATTTGCAAACCTGGCACAGGATCTCATCCAGACCAGTCCAATCCAACATAAGTCCTCTAATGATATATTTCTACATCCATATTAACATTATCCTACCACCTACGCAGGTCACCTCTTTCCATTATTTGTTAAAGACAAACGGTTCATTCATTACAGCAGAGAATATACAAAAAGATTACAATGGTACTACAAGAAGCTGAGACCTTCTGCAGAATCTAACAGTTGCTCAGCTAGTCACCAAATTTCCTGCCTTTTTGGAACCCTAATAATCGCAACATGTTAACTAAAACCCATCATTGGGTCCAATATTGTGTAAGTGCAACTAATCTTCAACTGTACACCCTACTTCTGTAAGGTCCATTTTTTACATCGCCTTCTATACCACAGATGCAAAAATCCCAGGTGCCAAGTTGTCATGGTGTCTATATTTGGTACATAGGCACCTAATATTTGTGGGACCTCAGCATGGAACTTGCTTTATGTAACCCTTCTTGTGCCTCGAATTGTGAGGTGGCTCCTCGATCTTTGGAAAATTTGTGCATCCCTGCTCTAAACTACCCCTACATTTTATAAAGAGTCTCCTCCTTCCTCCCTGTGCCATACCAATCTTCTCTCCCCTACTTTATCATAACAAAATCTGTTAAGGAGTACAAATTACAAAAATTCCTATTATGCTGTTTTCTCCATTCTCCTGTCACCTCCCCTTTCTTAGGTCCAAATATGCTCCTCAGATGTTATGAAGATATTCTCATTTCTCTCCATATGTGAGTGAGTGGCACAATGTATGTGGCTGCAACAACCACAAATTTACCTTAAAGTTTCAGAATATTCATCTTTTAAATATCCTGAACATTGTTTCTGGGATGGTTTCATCAATTTAAACTAGTTTTCTAATCTTAAAAAGGAATTATGGCAAGTTAAATTTATCCTCCCAATTATGGCCTACAACTTCCAAGTGGTCCCATTCTTTGAAGCTGAAAGCAGACTGAAAAAGGGAAAAGGTAAATTCTTTCACATGTTTAATTAAGCACCACAACTTGAACATATGTGTGGGTATGGAGGTAAGTTCCACATATTCTTATCCTTATCCCTATATTCATGTGAATGTTGGGCTTGTGTAAATATCCTAATAAAAACTCAAGTTCCATTAAAGGCAGGAATTTCTTACGTGAATATCAGCTTCTCATGAAGGGCTCTATTCTGTGGATTTAGTAAATGGCATCTGCTTCAGAATCTGTATTACATTTAACTACCCTGCCAAGATTCTGCCTAAATGCGGGGCCACATCTACAATACTACAGAATGATGTTCAGGAAATGAATAGCAAATATGTAATTACAAAATAAACTCTCATATCAGGTGAGAAATAATTATGGGATGTGCATACAATGGATGCATATGATGTTTGACATGGTATATTAAATACATTTTCCAATGATGTGGAAATAATGGAATAATCAATGGTTCCTCATATTTTAGGTTAAGGCAGAGATAACTCTCCTACTACACTCGAAAAGAAGCTTCCTCATGATCTCTACTCTAGCAAAACACTATATCCCTACAACATAACAAGGTGTCCAAGGCTATACTTTTTCTTTTCAATATTAATGTTCAAAACCATCAGTAACTTATCTGCAATTAACCTGTACAATAAGCAACTAACATCACACTTTCACATACAAGGAACCTTGCAGACTTGCAAAAGTCTGTCACTACTGAATGAACAAAATAAGTTTTATTTCCTCTTCATGAGGCCTACTTGGTATCTCATTAACTATTCGTAATTTTGAAAAATACATGTCCAATCGATACAAAACGAATAATGTAGCCATTACATGACCTTACCACTACGATATATTTATTGCGGTTTAAATATATACGAATTTATCATCACAAATTTATATCACCTTTTGAATTAAACTGTAAACAATTATTACGGACCTCTTTGGTGTTCTATTGACCTATGTTACTACTGAGAGACATCAATACACTTGGCCAATTTCCCAGTCGCATCTGAACGACATACAAGCTTACACGTTTACATAATACAACCTAAAACCTCTTACTAGGATCAAGTCAAAAGCAGATAATATATTAAAAAACCAACTCCGATTAACTGTCAAACAAACGACAGTTGTATCACAGTGTCAGAACTGAATCAAAGAACTTAAAAAACACATGATGAAAGAACATAAAGGCGAAATGCTAAAATGTTCACTGCCATCGCCTCTGGCTGTCACCCACAATCCCCTATGACTCCATTGTGTTATATTCTATGAATGTCCGTCGGCGATGAACTTGATAGGCTTAACAATAATTATCCATTTTTTCTCAGTGGGGATGTTATATTTCTTGCGTACACCACCAAAACTGATATGTTGGCGACTAGACGTTTTAATAGATACCCCACAACCAATATTTCTAATTACAAATGGACATACCTGGCGGTCAATCAAGGACGTTCCAAATTTGTTAAGTGCCTGACAAATCGATTTCAAAAGTACCGACAAGGTGTTAATTATTTCAAACACAAGCACTAGTCCGTGGCCGCAAACACTTCTTCAACGGAACCCATCATTACAAACACCATAATGAGACAGTATACACTTATTTCACATATGTGAAATGTCTCGAATCGGAACAAAAAAATTAACACATCCACGCAAAAATTAACCACTGATCCAATATGGCGTTGTCTCTACTTGTATGCTACGGGGCTTCCTTCTGTATTACAAGGATTCCGTAAACAAGTTGACATAAACAAATGCACGTGGTTTCATTGGTCATTTGGAAGTTCGGGTTTTAAAGAACGGGAATAGTAAAAAGGGTCCTTCACTAATTCGCCTTATGGTCGGCAGCGGAGCACAGGACACAAACCAGAGCACCGCTGCGTGAATGACCGACGCTTGTAATGAGATAAAAGACAAACAAATAGGAAGCATCCCCAAGCGTGCGGTGTGAAAGAGATAGTATTGTGACGTCACTGCACGATAATCTGTCGCCAACCTCAGTTTACTGAAAGCAGTCGAAGTGTCTGGGCGCAGCTCGGTTCGCAACTGTCACTGTCCAGCTGATTGGAGCTGCCGTAGGAGCGCGGGTCGAAGCTCGATACGTCTAATTTTGCTTATATATATATATATATATATATATATAACAAATAGGTTTTGAAAGTTTGACCTCATAATGTTCACAAGCCTAACGAATCAACATATGCATAAACATCTACCTAGAATCACCTGCTCATTTCACGTACCTCAAACGTGTTTACAGTCCAAGCAAACGAAGTCGTCACTTTTTTTTTCAACACCAGTTTGGGCTTACGCTCCTTCTCCCCAAGACAATCCTTGTCTGACAAGATTTTGTAAAATTTCGTAGACAGGACGAAGAAAGTGACACCATTCTAATTTTTAGGGTAACACAATCAATAATGACTGGCTTGGCAGGATATGTAGCAGCAATGAAAAATAAAAAGGTTTAGAAAACCTGAAAGGAAAGATCACTGAGGAGTGATAGGGGACGATGGGCAAACAATATTTAAAAATGTTACGGAAATTGGATTCAGCTAACTCCGGATTGGGAAAATTGTCGAGTTTCATAAACACAGTAATGAGCCTTCGGTTTCATAGAAAGCAAGAATAGTTTAACAAAATGGGAGAATATCAACTGCCCAAAGAAGACCCTGCGCTCTGCAATTCGATGTTCACAGTGACCGTGACTTATACGCGTAGGTCTGGTGCAGTTAAAGCGATATTCATATTACTCCTGAACCGTCGCTTCGGTTCCAGTATATTAGAAGCAAAATGTCACTCTGCATTCCACTGAAAATTTAAGCCCCTAAGGGATACATTGGAAAAGTGCATCTCTCACATCTCAGTAAACGTCAACGGCTGATAAAATTCCAGGCAGCAGAATCGCTATTAAAAAGGTATTAGTTCCTCAGCTAATCAAAAAATTCTGCTCATTCGTTTGCAAGTCGAAAGGTGGTTACTCTTTTCACCAGAGCCCAACTCTGGTGCGTCTGCTGAGTAAGATGAATCCTTGAGTCCTGTCAACATACTCTTACCCTACGTCTTTGTGTCTTTATGATCTGTGTTAGTATTATTCTTCCATCTACGCCTTCAGGTACGGTTTTCCCACCAGAACCCTGTACCTGCTATCCTCTTTCCCGGGAACGTCGCCCCCCCCCCCCCCCCCCCCCAGTCATTTTATCACCCGTGGTTTAACTATCCCAACATTATATCGCGAAGCACAAGCGTCATAAATCTCATCAAAAATTGAACCCTGCTATATGTCATTACTTCACTATTGGGTCCAAATATTCTCCTCAGCAACCTGTTCTAAACACCCTCAGCCCTCGGCTCTTCTTTCATTGTAAGAGATCGAGTTATGGAGTATTACTATATTTTAAATTTTCTAACTGGTTTGTGGCCTTTCTGTATAGGTACATCTAGAAAAGATGACATGAACCAGATATCGATCTAGACATGATAAGACATCCACTGAATTTCGAATTGACAGTCCGTTATACTGAAATGCCTGACTTTATTAGGACTCAGACGTCTATGGAAATTGAAACAATCTCAGTATAGGTACAATACTCACATTTCTGAGCAGAAAATAGGACGTTCCAAAACAGAAGTTTTTAAAGGCCCAATCCGCGGTTGGAGGGGGGGGGGGCACCGATTTCTTATGTTGGCACGACCAAGTTTTTAGTATGGATTTGCATTTACTTATTTTTATTTCAGATTACGGTCTGCTTGGAATGTAAAGCCATGTATTTTCATAATTTCTTATAGTGTTACGAACATATCAGGCGAAAATGCCCTTCTTCTGAGGAGGTAATTTTAATAATAACATCCGTCAGAACTCAAATTTTCTAAATATGTTTATTTACGTTTTATTTAAAGGCTGTATTTGTATCGTACATTACTTATCATCGCGGTTTAGGATGAGTGGCGAAAAATTAGTTGGAAAAGATGTGGAAGGAAACGATGATTGCCCATACTGATGTAGGCTGCTAGCGCGGCATTTGCACGAAGGAGCCTAAAAAAATTACGAAAAGCGACAACCAGGATAATTAGGCCCGAAACCGGGAACTGTAAGACAAGATAGTGGACTGCGACGTTTGGTCTGTAGGTTCGTCTTTGGACAGTTGAAGGCTATGTTGTTACTTTGTTTCGTTCTTTTATGTGGCAGTGTGACATAATAATTATTGTCCATGTTCGTTCGGTACGTGCTTTGGCGAATTTCGCACAAGCAACTCACAGGCAGTGCAGCTGTCATAATGGTGTAAACAATTTGTAAACGTAGTTTGTTGTGTTCATTTACTGGGCATGTGCCTTCTTTGCAAAGCTGGAATTACGGGAGAGGATGAACATTGGTCTGGAATTTACACCCCGTATTACGTAAATATTCACCATCAAGAAGGATCTTAATCAGATCCACATTTTACGTCATGTAGCATCCGATTATGTGAGTTGTTTTGCAAAAAACTGATGTTTTATTTTTGGCCTCATGTAAAGTGACATTAAACTGCGTGTGTATGAGCCGAAATTAAGTTGTCTAAAACGAGTAGCCTACACAAAATCCTACCGAAACTCACTGATATTGGGACGGACGAAAGTATTTCTTCACTGCAATGAAGACGTATGAGACAGTGGAGGTAGAGCTCCGCATATTCTTAACTCGGCGAGTCGTCACCTTCGCGCTTCAGCATCTTACGCCTGAGGAAAATATCTCCGCGATAATAGACGCAAGACACGTATAAACGTCGGCTTTCCTCGGTGTACATTATGCCGAAAGTGCTGCAACTGCTTGAAGTTCAGTTTTCTTTCTGGTGACGACAAGAATGTTAAAATACATATCAAGTCGTAAATAAAACCAACTTGGTGCACAAATTTATTCTTAGTACATTTACCAATTTCTACACGTTTGGGGCGACTATGTGCCCATCATCGGATTGATAATAGTACCTTCGAGAGGGTGGAAGAGTTTAAATATTTGGGAACACCTTTAACACATCAAAATTCTATTGCGGAAGAAATTAAGAGCAGATGGAAGTCAGGAAATGCTTGCTATCATTCGGTGCAGAAACTTTTGTCTTCCAGGTTGCTAACCAAAAATTTAAAGATCAAGATATATAGAACTATAATTTTGCCTGTTGTTTCATATGGGTGTGAAACTTGGTCGCTGACATTGAGGGAGGAAAGGAAGATAAGGGTGTTTGAGAACATGGTGTTGAGGAGAATATTTGGACCTAGGAGGGACGAGATAATGGGGGAATGGAGGAGATTGCATAACGAGGAGCTAAATGATTTGT
>Ga0123354_10001697_pt1 | contig 27552 bp, 11 predicted proteins | sample TergutLab28metaG_2_FD_97872 | JGI IMG/M metagenome (GOLD analysis project Ga0123354, IMG submission 97872) | Labiotermes labralis P4 segment gut microbial communities from Petit-Saut dam, French Guiana - Lab288 P4 | ecosystem: Host-associated > Arthropoda: Insects > Digestive system > Gut ... | reverse complement strand
TATTAACTTCATACACTTAATACACCACACAGGGCATGTAAAATTCTTTTTCCCTCTACCAACCAGTGTCACTATCGCCATCTTCACAGTCAGTACCTTCTTTTTCCTCACTTTCACTCCTAACATCCCCAAACTCTTCACTGCCATTCCACAACATATCATCATCAGTCTTATCCACTGCATTGGATACACAGCATTTCTTACAACCCTTCACAGTCAATTACGGTGAGATGCGCTGCCATGCAGTTATGATACACATTGACTGAATAATACATTTATATTTCTTGGTTTATTAACTTAGTTCAGCGAATGTAGATTCACAATTTTCTCCACAGGCAGTGTTAGGGTTGTTAAGAATTGAAATGCATGTGTTCAGGATTTCTGTGTCATGTCTTTGGTCTGATCACAAGAGTTCATGGCCATTTTCATGGTTTTTAATTTGTTGATTGGTCCAGGTTTTCCAGATTTTATTTCTGGGCCTTGGAGTTAATTTTTCATTTTTCAACAGCCATTTTCTTGTTACTACCCTTGGACTAGATATGTTCTCAGATACATACCTTAACATGTTACGGTTCTATGGTGTCCAGTGATTGAGAATAACTCAATCTAAGGGGTCCATCAGGTTAAGTGTTTATTTCCCTGAAAATGGACACAGAGCCCATTTTCAAAGCATTCTGCTTTTTAAAAAATTAGATGATGGACAAAGTCCCAAACAAGAAGACAGTGTCAATGAATGTCAGTTGTACTAGGTTCTCTCTTTTGGATTTCTTGGCACTTGCAGGTAGACCAATAGGTTGTCCCAAAACATCAGTAAGGAATTGCCACTGTACAGTGCGTAGTATCTCACAAAAGCATAGATCTCACATGGTGATTTGACAATGCAGGGTCTGATTCAGTGCTTCATATGTGAATTTAGGATGAAATCACATATTTAAGCACCAAATTTAAACAAAAAACCTCATCTTGCATTCGGGTAAACACAGTACATGGCAAGTGGAAATAAAGCTCTACACATATGAAAGCCTGGAACTAAGCAGGGGCTAGTTGTCAACTCAGCAGCTTTATTGCATGGGGGTAGCAAAGAGAAAGATTCTTGCTTCTACTGGAAATTAGTAACACAAAATGTTTCAACCCTCAAGTTTCAAGCAGCATTTATAAGAATCTTTTATCTTCTATCTCTGTACAAGGCTTTCATGTTTACCATTAATGCTTTGTTAATTACTGCTATCAGAGTGAAACGAAAACATGCATTTCATTTAGCTACCATGTTGTAATTTAATGTTCTATGAATACTGCATATTTTTCAAGGTGTATTACCATACATGAATTTCGGATCTCCCTAGCGTAATCAACACAGACAATTGCCACGAGATGGACGGTCCTGGGTTTGAACCCCGTGTGGACAAACTTTTATGGCCCCATCCAGGCCAGCCCTGGGGTCCACCAAGCCTCCTGTACAGTTGGCAACTGGATCTCTTTCCTGGGAGTAAAATGGCATGGGTCTAGCACTGCCCAACCACTAACTTTCTTTTAACATGAGGGTCGAGCATGGGTATAACTATACCTCTACCTCCCCTCACAGCCACCTTTGCATGTAATGGGACAGCTCTTTTACTGGTAGTGACTATGCTTCCTCTGCATGTGGTTGCACAGCTGACATGTCAGTATTATTGATTACTATTTGTTGCTACCCTTGTGTACAGCTGATCTCAGTAAGTTTCAGTCATGGACATGCTTCATTTCTTTGTCCTGGAACAATCCACTAACCTGGTAAAGCAACTGTAGCAAACTGTGGTGTTCTCTTCACTAGGCGGCAGTTGTAACTGTAGGCAGCATCCACCAATGCTAATTCATCTGGGCTCTCTGCCTCAAAAATTGGCTTCAGTTCACATGGGGAAGGTGTGGCTGATCTCTGCTGTGAATTCTGGGAGTTCAGTTTACTACCTGACTTTTTATTTGAGCCAACCAGTAGTAAAGATGGCACATTTAGTAACTTTGGTCGAACAACTTGTTTGGCTGCTTGGGACATAGGCGGTGACTCAGTGGTTGGGGTTGTTTCTGATGAAGAGTTAATAGGAGACAAAACAGGTTGGTGAGGGAATTCCAATGAGGGTTTCCCAATTCCAGGATAATTTAATGCTCTTCTACCAAAAGGTACTACATCAGATGGATGAATATTAATAGCTGTGTGTGGAGGATAGGAATGGGCATGTGGTGGAGGTGGAGAAGGGGTTACAGACCGGGACTCCGAGAGACGGGAGTATCTGTCAATCTGAGTGTCCCCAACAGCCATAGAAACAGACTGTTTTGATGTGATGGAGGAGTTTTCATCACTATGGGAGTGTGATGATGCCACATCAACACTACCTTCTGAGTTCGTGCCAAGAACATTTGTAACTGCTTCTATCACACCACTAGCATTCATCTGTAAATCAAAGAAACAAACCAGCATGAAGCAAGTAAAGAAATTAAATTACAATGTACTCCAGGCACACCAGCAGAGGCTCACATGGTTTTAGGCAGGGTAAAAATTATGACCACAGGTTCCATTCCTGCCCTTATGCATTTCCCATCATTACTAACAGCCACTGCCCACAAGCAGAAATGGAGGTTATAAAAGACTACTGGAAGGAAATTCCCAAAGTTGAGTAAGGACTGAAAATATGAGAACAAACTCCCTCATACCTTATATAAAGACACCAGTATATTCCAATGAAATACATCACAATTTAGAAACAGACTAAGCAACTAAGTTACATGAACAGTGATGACAGGTTAACAAGCATTCAGCCATTAAGACATTCCCTAATGGTACGGAACATGAATGTCTGTAACTGTTACAATACAACATCCCCTCCCCTTTGATCCCATCAGGTGTTCAAGGCAAGACCTGATCATGGACATGCTAGTTACATTTCATTTAATCAAGCCAACTTGAAAAAAGGCATAGTCAATGGAAAACAAATCATACCATTGGCAGCTTGAGTTTCTGGTAACATTTTCTATATAACACTATAGATCACATTCTTACATCCTTAAAATTTACACATTAAAATACAATTTTTTTACTTCCTTCCATTACTTAACCAAAAAAGTTGACTTCGGATATCATGCTGATGGACAAAAACATATCAAAATAAAATCATAAACACCCAAATAAAAAAATCTCCCACAGACTGCTGAAAATTAGATTTAAGGCATGTAGATGATCGTCCTTAGTAATCACACAATTTTATTAAGTAAATCTATGTAACTAAGGCAGTCATACCCTCAGTTTAATTTTTAACGGATCAGGTGGCAGGTACTTAAATTTCAGCACATGGTTAATGCAAAACATTATTATTGGGTGGGGGGGGGGGGGGGAGGGGGGGCATAAATTTACGAAACAAATGACATTATGTGAAAATGAAATACAGATTATGCATCACATCTTAAAAATGTGGTTAATTTCCTCATCGCCTAAATATATAAAATGAATTTCCACGGATGTTTTCATACATGTGTTTGCAGGTCTTTAAAACGTTAAAAGCAGGTCCTTTAGTACTAGATTGGTGGACAGATTATCAGGTTTACCATATCATGATGCGGGTGTCGAGAGACGACAACAGTGTTGCAAACTGCTAGTAACAAAAGAAACTCCTGGATGCGTTGTGCATGGGTGACTTGTCTTAAGTCACTCAGATGGCTTCGTTCAGGTACATTCCGCAAGTCAAGCTGATGCAGCTCCTCTTGCAGCTGTGTGTTCACCAGGAGAGGCACTGGGGCACCTGGTCGCAGTTTCAAATTCTGCAAAAAAACACTGGTAACTGTAATCCTTTCACTGTTCAACCTGACAAAACAGGTGCCTGAACTGCCTCACTGGCACTCGAAGAAAATTCTTCACAGCTTATGGGGTTATTTGCATTCAAGCACATAATCATGGTGACAGTGACAGTGAGCTGCCTGTGCTGTGCCACAGGCAGTACAGTAAATGCAACCCTCTGGCAATGGTCATGAACTACTTGATTCTGCTTGCTCAAAATATCTCTGCAATATTAATTCGAACAGTTAAAAATAAATGCCTCAAAATTACCCAAAAACTTCACTGCAGTTATACTGCACTAGTAACCCAATAAGCAAGCTACACCAGTCTTCACCCACTAGCAAAATTCAAAGCAGTTCATATCTCCCGCAGGGGGGAATGTTTCTCCTACCTTTACAATATAACTGGGTTAAAAAATCTGTTGATTTTATTGCCACTTTCAGACTACTAAATATATTAAGAATCACATAAATATATAAAGCACATCTCACCAAAAGTAAGTACAAAGGGTTTTAAGAAGTGCTGCTTGACCAAGGCAGTGGATTGGACTGTGGGTGGTATGTTGTGAATGGCAGTGAACAGGATGGTAATATCAGGAGTGGGTGCATGGAAGATGAAGGCATTGACTGTGAAGATGGAGTCAGTGACACTGATTGGTACAGGTAGATAGAATAGGATATGCTTTGTAGTAAGTGTATAAAATTAATACTAAAATATTTTTTGGCACATGTTTTATTTTTGGGGGATCGTCTTAGATTTGGATAAATACATTTTCCCTTGGCAGACATGGCTTTTTTTTTTTTTTATCAGGGGTCATCATTAGACTAAAGTCAGCTTGCATTCAGGTAAATAGGGTATTATGCTGTAAGAACTTAAAAATCCCTCGCTATTGTAATTTATTATAAGATGCATGCTACCAGACTCTGCAATACTCACCTGGACATTTTCAGGTGGTGGGTGGTTATAGTCAACTCCAGCTATTGAGCATCTTCTGAAAACCATCTTGTTTTCTGTAAGGGTACCAGTCTTGTCAGAAAAAATGTACTGCACCTAGAAACAATTGACAAAACAATACTTCAAGCAATATTTATGACAGTACTTAAATAAGATGTTAGGGTGTCAAATGGATTCAAATGGATCATGATGGAGTCCAGTGGTTGGCTGTAGTGAAATTCTTGGGTATCATGGATTTTTTTTGTCAGCCATGCAAATAACTGATTCTAAATGAGGACAGTGTTTCATGCAGTCAGAATATTTTACGTCATTCAGTAATGTAGAGAATCCAAGAATCTGAAACACAGATAATTCCTTTAATCCAGCACTCATGACACTTCGGCCCTTAGGAGTAGCAGTTCCAAGATCGAAAGTTCCTGTGATCGCAACTCCTAGCGTGTGTAGTGATGCCGTGAATGTATCTTGGGTGACCTGGACCTTATTGACCAAACTGACGTAATATAGGGACTTCAAGACAAGCAAAGATAAGTCAACAAGGTAATGATGGAAGGAGGAAACACTTGAACTTCAACAAATCCTCAGAAACTTGAAATAATCGGATGCTGAAAGTGGCAAAAGGTGTAGAAAGGTTACAGCTTCATACAACACTATATTACCTACTAAGATATAAAGAAAGAGAGGGGGGCCAATTATGATCATATATGGCATGACGTGATGCGCTTAGGACCTTCTCAGGAAGACAATAAAAGAGGCTAAATAGCACAACTGGATCAGATATTGTACAAGTGGATTACAGCAGTGGGTTCCAAAGGAAAACCTATGTTAGAGCCTATGATAATCCTCTGAAAGGTGACAGCACAGAGCTTGGCAAACAAGCACCATCATTTTGGAGAAACCTACTGCCCGCATCTTCAGCACAGAAGAATACACCATGCAGGAAAGACAGTCAGTGATATAAGACACGGAGAATAAGGGCTCAAGGTGACAGCAAAATAAATGAGGTGATGTAAAATGAATGGGAATCTGCAGACATTTTGGGGGCTGAGCCCTTGGCTTCCACATCCTACACCAGTGCACATTTCTTCCCATATGGCTTATTATTCCACCCCACAGATGGATCAGATAGGTGAACGGAAAAATCAGTAACTATCTACTAGACTGACTACACATCATACTATTCAACAATTCAGAAATCTTCAATTTGAATAGAGGTATAAATATATATGTTCTCAAAAGAAATTTCTGAATGACCAATCCTTACAGATGTAACCAAATAAAACAAAAAGACCTTCCACATCCTGGACTTTCAGACAGTTTGCATCCTACCTGACCAACTTCTTCAGAGATGTTGAGAGCACGACACTCAATTTTTTTGTTAGTTTCAGGATCATACATATCAATATCATTGTGAATGTGGTACACCTGCAACAGTTTTGCCATCTCCAGTGTGACATACAGAGACAGTGGAATCATAACCTGAAACACAGACACGGTAGCAAATTTGTCAGTCCCTTCCAAGAAACGTGACACATAACCCATAACCTACAATTACCAGTGTCCTCTTAATGGTCTGTCACATTATGCCTTCATTGCATGCCAAAGTGACATTTTTAAACTATTTCATTCTTCTTAACAGTTGGTTATGCTTTTCACAGCCATCACTTTTGCAAGAAATAAACCTTAATTCTGTACACCAACAGCACTGCACAAATATTCATTTTTAGGTGTGTTCATAGAATTGTGAAAGGTGACTCTCAGCTTTGTCACTTCTGTATGTCTGCCTGTCCATCCATCCACCTGCACAGTAAAACTGTGCTCCCACTCAATGGATTCTCATAAAATTTTACATTCAAGTGTTTTCCTAAAATCTGTTGAGACAATTCAAGTTTCATTAAAATATGACAAGACTAAAGACCTATGTACACTACGACAGTATTTCACCGACTTCTTCGCAGAATGACAAATGTTGTAGAGAAAATAAAATGTTCAATAACTTTTTTCCCTCTCATAAATGAGACATTTATGAGATAATGCGGAAAAATATGGCACAGCCAGACAGGCCACAGATGGCAATATAGCACAGTGCATGCACTTTGCATGGCAGATAATTAAGGCTACATACACATTCTCAGAATATGTTACTACTTATTGCTTTTTCACAACAACGATGGTTACACAAATGCACCTTAATGCTACATTATGTGTACACTGCCTGTGATGTTGATGTACGCCTTTTGATATATGTCCATTTTTTTCAGGAATATGGTTTGGGCATAAAACACGGGCTGGGTATATAAACCTTTAGGACAGCAGTACACGGGGCACCGCAAAGATGGAAATATCAAAAACATCTTGACTTTCAGAGGAAAATATCTTAAAAAAATGAAACGTTTATTACGTTTAGGATAATGTAAACAAGTTGGTTCAGGAAATATGCTAAATCCCTGTTCACCCAACCGGCCTTTTTTTTCCCCAACAATGAACTGAAAACAAGATAGGCAATGTACATGTAACATAACATTCGCATAACCACTGTTGCAACAGAAACACAACAATATGTTGTGTGTACTGCTGAGCTAAATATCATTGTCAACAACATAAAAATAACAAATGTTGCACAAAAATGCTTTTATGGTAAATTTATGTCACAGATAAAAGTAAAATATACTTGTGTCTTCACTGAAAGTGTCCAATATATTTGTATGATTTTAACCAATTCTGGAGATCAAATTTCATGGAAATCTGTCCAGTGGGAGCCACAATGACATGTGCAGACAGGCAGATATGAAGAACTGAATAGGCACTTTTCACAACCATGCGAATACCTAGAAGTATTTCAGTGTTAATATGCAAGGCAAGAACAATTCCATCATCAGATGCGACTTCAGACACCCTACCCTTACGGCACAATATGAATTCCATTCAGCAGTTAAATAATAAATGGCATGTACTATCTTCATAATGAGTTTCATGACTGCCTGCCTGAATAACTGCAGTTCTGAATACTTGTCACATTTGGAAAACAGAAATACAGACACAGCAATATACCAGTTAGTTAAAATTAAGTGGACATGGGCATGTAGCATCAAGTTTATTCTGACAACTTTGCAGTCATGCTGTCATTATGCTGTCCCAAGTTTTAATGTGACATTTATGTTATTACATGCATCTAACATTAGTTTTGGTAAGAAACTGTGAAGTACAGTGGCTGTTAGAAGACAATCAGTGTGAGGGAATGTTAGGGTCATATCATATGCTTCATGTCAGACTACTACTCATTTGAGACACTACACTTGGGTTTAAAAGGTTGTCCTGTATGTCCACACATAACATGATACAAGCAAGCAGTAAACATGATCCCCATTTCAACATACCTGTAAGATTATAATAAATGTCCAGAATCCAAGGAATCCCTCCATGACAGGACTCTCAGCAACAGGAATGAAAGGCACTGAATGGTTCTCATAATTGTCATAGGAAGACAGCCACAGTTTGCAGCCAACAGCTCCAATCACACACAGCACAAACAAGATCAGGACACACCATATGACATCCAAATTCATCTGTCGTTCAAGGTTGGAACGCTTGTAGCGAGGACCACCATTATTAAGCATTGCTTTGGTCTCATGACCTACCAACACAGAAAGATGACAATAAAAATGAAACCCGAAACACACACTGCCAATAATCAGATAAAATGCGAGAGTAAGGAACACAATCACAAACAAACTGGAAATACATAAGATCTGTGGTGCTTAAGAGTTGGACCATGAAAAGAAGTCTTCTGGGATGTGATAACTGTGTAGTATGGTAGACATTTATCAACATCTGCAGGAACCTACCACCTCCATCTTCATGATATAAGATAAAGGAAGTATGCTCCTCCATATATCTGCCAGACTACATGGTGATACATATCAGAAGACTGAATCCTCCTGTTTTAATGTGAAATTGTGTTGGAAGAATGGTAATGAATAAATAACTAGCTTATTTTACTCTGCTTCAGTAACTGGTGACACTTGGTAACACTAAATACATTATGACAGGATGATTCATAAAGGATGTGGGAGCAGGGGCACACCTACCATATAGCAAGAGTGCTTAAAGCATAGGGGGACCCAGGAAACCATTGCAACACAGTACTCTGTAATTCATACTGAACACCACCCACTATTTGGGTGAATTCAAGCATATTCACAACAAGACAGGCACCATGTGTCTAAAGTACCATTCAGGCACATCCCTGCACCCTTACTACAGTGCAAAAACAGTAAGTATTACTTACTCGTGTGTGTGTGTGTGTGTAGCCTTAGGTATCTTGCCAGCTCTGGCCTGCCTGGCTTTACATTATTTTTCCACGTTATCTCACAAATGGCAAGATTAAAAAAAATTAATGAACAAAGAATGTGTCTTTTTATTTTCTCTATAACTTTCGTCTAAAAAATTTCTCATTCTAAAACGAATTCAGCGAGATGATCATCAATGAATAATGGTCTTCATGTAACAAACCCGTTATTATTGTTAGATTTTAATGAATCTTGGATTTCATGCCAGATTTTCGAAAAATTACTCAACTTTCAAATTTCATGAAAATCCATCCAGTGGGAGCTCAGTTGTTCTATGCAGTCAAACAGACGGACGAACACAATGAAGCTAATGGTGGCTTTTCATAATTCTGTGAATGTGCCTAAAAACTTGACTTTGTAAAAATACAACAATTTGTTATTTGCAGAAAAATAAGGAGAAATTTAAAAAATGAGTGTGGTGCAGAAATGAAAACTTAACAGATTGGATGATGAAAAGAGTTAAAATTTGCCAGCACCTGATCAGCCGATTATAATAAATGACAAACTGTCCACTTTGAAAACCAAGCCTGTTTACGACAATGTTATAGAAAGTAGCCATGTACTCCATCAGGATGGCAGGGCCCATCACCAGGCTTTGTACAGGTGGCCAAAATTTCCAGCTGTGTCACCATTTGGGACTGTGGGAGATACACATCATGATTATTTTCAGGAATGATTATCTCTGAGCTTCCCCAAAATTACTCAGCTACTGACATCCTACCATTTCATTTGGGCTTCAAACATATGAATTGCTAGCAGAATCAACAAGCATATGGCCTATGGAATTAAAGATCAAACTAACCTACATCACATGCTGGAAATCCTGTATTTGTGTGTTTGTTTGTTTGTTGTTGGTGCAACAGCACCCCCCCCACCCCCCAACTCAGTTGGCCAGGGCCTCCTCCTTATTCATGAGGTTTCTAGATAACAAACGACGATGCACCACAATTGGTAGGACTCCTCTGGACGAGTGATCAGCTCATCGCAGAGACCTCTACCTGATAACATACAACACTCACAACACTCCCAACAGACACCCATGCCCCCATTGCGATTCGAACCCATGACCTCAGCAGGTGAGCAGCTGCAGACCTATGCCTTAGACCGCACAGTCAGTGGGACAGGTGGAAATGCTGTATGCTGCTCCATAAATTTACACAAATTCAATATGCTTAAGTTAATTTCCAGACATTGAGTATACTTCAAACTTACAACCCCAGACTCTTATGCAATGTATCTTGAAGGACTGTCATGAACAACGTCCATATCTTGTCTATGCATGTTTATGGTGGAGAAGTTTCCCAACTGTAAATGCATAGTGACAAGGCTGATAAAAGAAACTTATACCTGATAAAGCATTCTTTGTCAAAACTGGCCTGACAAATACCAGCAGTGGCATAGCAAGGATATGTATCACATGACAAGGCCAGGTGTAAAACCTGACACAACAACATAAGCTGTCATTAAAACCCCTGGCACCACATACAAAAAAGGACTACCAATAACGACTATACCACAAATTAAAAAGCAAGGGAAGTTATGAACAAATATATTTTACAAAAATGTTTTAAAGATCTTATGAACTTTACATAATTTTAATTAATGTAATATGAAGTAACAAAACACAAATTTACAATAACCACAGAGCTAAACTAATAACAGTAATACATACAGCAAATTTTTGTAAGGTGTGAGGTTTCACTACCACACTGAACTGATATGTGATGTAATGTTATTTTTCACTTTTTACAGTGAAACCTGCCTATATACAAACCACACAAGTACGAATTTTTTTCATTGCAGCAAGGTTCTGTTTCATACAGGTACTTTAAGTTTGGATCATCGGAAATGTCAAAGGTTTCCACTGGACAGGTTTCCATTATGCCCAAGTTCCGTTTAGGACAGGTTTCGCTGTATTTTATAACAGTTTAACCTGATGATGGCTGTAATAAAAAGATTAAATACACGGATAGTATTCTAACCAAAAAGGAAGTTATTTACAGTTAAACTTATCTTAAAACAGAATGTGGCCATAATCGAAACGTATCTCCAGCAAAAAAGTTTTACAGTCCAAAGGACAGGGAGTACTGAGCATCCAAATTTCAAATACCTGTATAAAATAAAACCCATCTGCAAAAGAAAAAAATTTCAGTCCCTTGTGTTTCCATTATAGGCAAGTTTCACTGTACTAATAAAAAGTTGTGTCAAATGAGTAAAAAATACTTTGGGTTTCATATCAGAAACACACTGGGGTACCACACACCAAGATTACCAATCTACATTCTAACAGTATATGACTTCACGATCTGTATCATTGTCTCATCAATGCCTTGGTCCCTCCCTTCATGTTTTCTAACTCAACTTAGGAATGAATTTCTCAGACCCTCCTGCATGCTACTATAATGCCCATCCCATCCTTCCGAGTGTCATCACCCTCACATTATTTGGTTAAGTGCACACATTATGATGCTCCGCCTCATTTAATTTTCACCAGTTTCATGTTGCATCCCTCCTCTTTAAGTCTAAATGATCTTGGCAATGCCTTGTTCTCCAACACCACCTGTGAGCTCTTCCTTCAGGGTGGGAAACCAAGTTAAAAACCCACTCAAAACAGTGTACACTAATGAAAGTGTCACCACATAAACTGTGTTTAAACAATTAAATGAATACCATACCTGACCACAGTTGAAAGCACTCTACAACACTTACCTGCATACACAACGATTCCTTCAACAAAATCTGTGTTCTTAAGAACACAATCACGAAGTAACAAATTCTCAGTACCAACAGGGACTCTTTCACCACCTGGATGAACAATGGCACCATAGAATCTGTAGATCTTTGTCGTTGGACTATCAACCTCCACATCTGATGTGAACTTGCTTGGTTCAAACACATCTTGCTGAAAGTATACAACAGACGACGAGGCAGGTAACACCAGCAATTAAATTCCTATTCTACATGGACATGCAATGATAGTCTCAGTTCTGCAAACCTTCATGTAACTGAAATTGCACATGTTGGAATTTGGCCCACCCATGTCCAAACATGGGAGCAGGTACAGCATGGCAAGTATAATGACTACAGTACACAATGAATGATCCAAAATTCACATTTCAGCAGAGGCAGGAGATTTTTCTCTTCTCCAGAATGTCCACACCAGCTCTGATGCCAACCAGTCTCCTATTAAAAGTGTAACAGGGTTCTCTCCAGAAGCGCAGCAGCAGGACATGAAGTTGACCACTCACCTCCATCTAGTGACAAGACTAAGAATGAGTGGAGCTACACTTCTACTCCCCATCTATGCCTTCATGACGTGAACAGGAATAATTTTACTTCAACCTACGACAGGTACCTGTATAATACTATTTATTTACGTATAAAATGTGTGTGCACATATGTGCACAGTGTTAAACCTGGAACTGTCTACTGCGATAGTAAGCCAAAAGCAATTGTGTTAAAACCTTGGGCATAATAAAATAAGTCAACAGAAATAATGTGAATATGTTCATGGAAGAATACGAGTATATGTAAGGTTACTTTTACCTAAGTCAGGACTTAGGTAACCTGCAGAGGCCAGAATAACTCTGCCACTTCCATCCCACTGTGTTCTCACTCCTGGGAAAAATGTAGTGCAAGTTTCAAGTTTTATTTTAATACCTGAACTGCAGAAGTTTGAAACTGTGTAACTTGAAACTGTGTAAGTAGGGATGTATATATGAAAAATGCACTGAAAGTAATATTTATACAAATGTTATCCTGTATTTTCCTGACATCTGTTGGTAACATTCAATACTAACTAAAACACAAATATTTTCCTTAAGTCATGTAGCGCTACTCATAACATTCATTTCAAGCAAAAAAAACACAAACACATTCAGCGAAGTTCATGAATTGGTGAACAGTTCCTGAATTGCTACTAAAAGAAAACCTGTAACCATATAAGCACAATAAAATTCACATGTATGGGCAAGCAAAGGCACAGCTCCATATATTCTTAATCTAGACACCAGATGGACATGATTTGTCAGCTTCAAGACTGAGCCAATTTAACCCCAGCGAAGGTGACCCCTAGTACTCACTCGACAGCACATCTAGATACAGTCTTAATGGAGAAACTTTCCTTCCATAGTAATGAGCACCCAGATGTAACCAACAACAAAACTTTTGCAAGTATATATAAAATAATACAGTGGAATGAATATGCATTAATTAGTCACAATCTTTCCAAACTTCAGTAGACAGGTTTTAAAACATTTTAGGGGAATGTGGTGCCCATTAATTTAGGGTATAACAGATTTTTCTACCCTGAAGATGGTGGCAGCACATTCTGCATCTCTAACAGTAAACTACAATAATCTTCACAATCTCTACTGGAAGTATCTAAAATCTTGCACGTCAAAACCAACCTGCGTATGTTACACTGGTTGATTTCTAGCTCACTTGATGTTGCATTTTCAACTACGTAAGTGGTAGGTATACTAATAAGATGGACTGGAGAGACATAAAAGAAAGCAGTAACAGTCTACTTTAAGGGATTTTCAAGCCATTTGGCTTAGGAGGTAGAGGAGCTCAACATAAATTATCATTCTCCAGGTACAGAACTAAACTCAAATATGAGAAGTTTGGAATTAATGAAACCACAACAAACTGTTTTTAATTCACTGATCTATTGGCATATAAAGTGAATGGTAAATTATTCAATGGAAACTACAAGGTAGTTATTTTACCTAACAAATATCATTTGTCACTTCCCATCAACTCACTCATCCCACAGAACTTGGCTCCCATAGTGACTTGCCAACACTCACACCAATGGACAGAGTCTATTATGTCTGTAGCAAACAGTGGTCAGTTATGAGTTGCAACAGGGATTTGAAAGGAACACTGTGTATTTCCTATGACATACATACTTATATATATACACACACACACACACACACACACACACACACATACATATGTATATGTTTACACAGTTCCTACATGAAGCTTTGTCATAAATTCAGATAAAAGCTTCCTGATTTGCCTCTTCCAAGAATGGCAACAATTTACAAATTTGTAAATGGCCTCTATGCAAAACGTTCCAATCAAGACAGGAAGAGAACACACACATGAAACTACATGAAATATGAGCTACATTGGCAAAATCTCCCAGACAATTGATTTTCCAATTTGCACAGCAAAGGAGCATGTCTTCATCACCGGCATGAAAATGAACAGAACTGCTGCATTTGCATTTATACAAGACAATTGAGGTTCACAAACACTGTGACACAGATTGTGAAGCACAACTGAATTTTCTGAATTGGATACCTTCATGTGATGCATGATGAAGAAATAGATCCTACACTTCAATGAAATTTTCTCGGGCAGAAGTTTTACTGACATTTCGGGAACTAACTCCATCCCCATCTTCAGAGTGTGCTGATGTGGGGGCAGAGTTAGTTGCCGAAATGTCAGAAAAACTCCACATCTTGACGCAACTGTCTGCCTGAGAAAATTTCATTGAATTCTGTTGCTGGAAATGTTTCAGGACTTAGACCCTATATATGTTTATTTCATCTGCTTCACCTAAGTGGACATGTGAACTCTCAGCATAATGAGCACTGGTCTGTGGAAAATCCCATGTTTATCCAAAAAGTATCATAACATTACATTACGGTGGGTGCATGATGTGATATTAGTGCAATGTCTTCGTCTGAGATTATATATTCACACTGGTACCTTACACAAAATCTAACTTCATTTTCTGAACACCTGTTCAAGTACAATAGAACCTATGACTTTTTACAGCAAGGCAGTGCAACAGTTAATAGTGCAAACCATTCCATGGGTTTAATGAACTTTGGTCTATTAATTCTGTTTCGATACAATATATAAATGGAGAGAGAAAACCGACAGTCGCAATTCAACATTGAAATAATTATAACAATGTCCAACTGTACTACATGTCTGGCCTTACATGGCCATTATTACATATGTAAATTACAAAAATAGTGAGAAAATCATCTATGCAACAATGAAATTCTAGCTCCAAGACTGATACCTCACTCTTTTACAAAATACATCAGTAAAGTTTAAAGTCTGCTTTGAATCCATTTTTGCCAAACTATGGGGGAAAACCGACATTAAAATGTGGTATGGACAATTATTTAATATTGATGCTCCTTTGACAACCTGCATTATACTGGTTTTTTTAATCCTCCACTTAATGTGGAAGTGAATATGTCTTCAAATTTTGTTGGTGATGATAATCATCTTGGATTACTCTCAACTCAACACAAAATAATTATCTGAAAGATAACTGAAATTGGACACAAGTAAAACAACTGTGATACGCCATGAGCAATGTCACTGCTAGAAATTGTGTGTGTCTAACAGCTTGAGGGTACCCATTTCTGGCACTTCTTTAAATATGGTTGAGTTATGGTAAGTACAAACCTACTATCAATTGAACATAGTGAACTAAAACATACAAACCCAGACTCAGAGATAACTGGAACAGCAGCAGGAACTGACCAAAAATATCTGTCAGATAAATAATGGTCCCATATCAATGGTTTTACTTTTTATCTGCATTATTGGACATATGTGCGTTTTATTTATTTATTTCAAATTTATGCAACAGTAAGATCAGTAGGCCATGACACAAAGTGTTGAATGGCAGGATAGTGAGGAAGGCATTAGAATGAATGTGGAACAATGTAATCTTGCAAAATTTTAGGTAATATCCTAGCATTTGCCTGAAGAAGACAACAAAATACCTGTCATGACTGAACCTGGAATTCCCCAAATACAAAGGAGTGCAAATCACCTAACAGTGACACTTCAAATATGTATGATTGTATATACATATGTTCAAACTCATCATAAAGTTACTGTAATTACAATTAAGGAATACAAACAATGGTTCTTACCTGTTCAGTGAATCCTCTGGCTACTTGTCGCTGTTTGAGGTTTGTTTCTCCATCCAAATTACAAGTATCAATGTAGCAAAGCCCATGGGGATCACTTGATCGCAGCAAGAGTATATCAGCTGGGATCACTTCATTGTTTGACAGGTGGATGAGATCTCCTACTCGCACTTGCTTCCACAGGACTTTCTTGTAACGCTCCTCATCACTGTAAAATCAAATAATAGAAATTAAAGCGCTGGTACTATTCAATTCAAAGTATGGTGATGTCAGAAGAATCAGATGTGACAATTCACTGCTCACTGACAAAGCTGACAATTAAGGTAAATCCTTGTAAAAAATATCTTCATTTTTCATACTGTAGAATTTTATTTGCATCCATTTCTGACTGTCACTTTGTGTGTTATATAAACAAGCAATAAAATTTACGGGTAGGGTCATTTAATACATGATCTTTACATTCTGCTTATTCTCCATACGTACAGCATCTTTCCCCACATACAGATGACAAGGGTACAGTACTGTTAAACATGGCAATGGTACTGTAAGTACATCTGTGACCAGCCAAGTGCCAAGGCATAACTGTTAATACCTGCATCTGCCAGTGAAACCAGTACTCAACCAGTTCTTGTCTTGATAAGCTTAAGAGTTTCCCAGCCGGTACAAAAATCCCCTGCATTTTACAGGTGAAGGTTCATCACCGTGGTCAAAAAAGCCCGTCACTTGTCCCTGCCCTCAGACAGATAAATCCAGCCCAACACACCACATTGGAGACAGAACATGATGTAAATCACTCCAGAAGCCCACAACTGTTTTCTCTAGCCCCTTTTCATTCCACTGGACACAATCACCTCACCAGATTCATCCTCCACCCTGGATATACAGTACAGCTACAGATCAAAATATAATCCAGTCTTTCAATGTCTGGAGTTTAACTCCATGCCCTCCGCATTTTTTTTTACCGCCCGGTGACTAAACCCTTAAAAGCTTTTAACACAGAGAATACAGTTGACAGACAGATATATTTTTGTACTGGAGGTAACTGCAAAGTTATTTTTGTCCATAGCAAAGGGTGCCAAGAGCTACCGATTGAATCTGCGTTGTCACAGCAAACTTGTCATTAGAGTCCAGTATAGGGCAAACAGCAAAAGCCTACGCTCATATTCTACGGCCGGCCAGAAAATAAGTTCACAATTCACATAAAACTGGGTTCTTTATTTTCAGCCCTAACAAGACCAGATAGTATTTTAATTGTATTGCTAAGCCACTATTTTTCCACACAATCCCCGACACAGTCAAAGCATCTGTCATCGTGGGAGAAGCTTCGCTAGTACCTGTTGATAGAAGCCTATGTATTGTATTATCACCCATTGTGCCACAATAGTTTCTACCTCGCGGACATATTGAAATTTCAGTCCGCCAAGATTTTGCTTTGGAGACAGGCAGAGATGATGATTCTGGGATGTAAGCATGATGTTCCACGGTTATTTAGTCACGAAACTAAACGCCAAGTAAACTTGTTTTGTGACCGACCCTCGAATCTTTCACTAAAGTTCATAAAACACGCGCATGCTAAGTGTGGTCTTGTCTGCTAGCTAACGTTTGACCTCTCAAGCCATTACTCACTCTTGATTACACAGTTCAAAGCATTCTAATGTCTTATGTTTACACTGATCCACTATAATATTTACTCAACTACCCTCAAAAGTGGCTTAGGTTCTGAAATACGAATCATTTTTAAAACACGTTTCCGAAGATAAGTTTTCTGGAATGTTATGCTGTGTGGTTAGGTTAAGCACCGTCATTTGCTCAAGAGAATGCGGGTGACCTGCACAGTGTGGGTGGAGTCCCTGCATACTTGCAACAACGGTCGGGAAAAACATACAGATCCTGCCAAAAAAATTACCGCATGGTCTTCTTTCCGCTAGTGTTGCGTTTGTGACACGCCTAAGTCAAATTTGTGCACAGAACAGTACAAAAATAAACTGTAATATCTCACACGCACAAGACACAACTGTATTTCAACCCAATGCATTTTTAACTGGAATACACTGATTACTGGGCACAAGGAAAGGCCGGACTGCTTTGCTCTGTGTAAATAACTGCCAAGGTCAACTGTAAACTCCACTGTAACTATTTGCAGTTACCAAGGTTTTGTGGGAAGGTAGTGCCTTCATCTGACGAGTCAACACGTACTGAATCTTCAAAAACACGGTGTGAGAATCTCAAACCTTGCACAAAACATTTATGTGCGAACAATTATGTCATAGGTTTTGTTTTAAATATGTTTTATCTGGTGTATGTTTAACCAATTAAATGGACACACAATATTTTGCCTCCATGCTGTGTCATATATGCCTACGTTGCATTTGCCACTAAACAGCCTTGTCAACGATACATCTTATTGCCATTAAACGAACAGCAAAATCAATGAGAGACCCAAAATCACAACCATGTACACGTATTTGTGAAGCAAACCGCTCCACTTTATCACTCTTATTTAACCGACTTTACTTCCTGTTCGTTGCTGAGATATATTCAGCGATATCTGAATATCTACAGATTACACGGCGCCGTAAACATAAATGACTATGAGTAGGGGGCTTTGGTGGAATTGTAGCTGAGAGCGGAAAATGAAGTCGGAGAACTAGTCTTAGTGAAACTCTGTCCACCACAAATCCCAAACGGACTGCCCTGGGACTGCATCTTGGCCACAGCGGTGAGATGTTCCTCGCTGTAGGACGCAAGATTCTCTCATTTATATGCCAGTCTGCAATATCATGTATTATTATGTGTTTTTCGCGAGGACAAGAACAAGTAAAGTATCAAATACGCAGCTGCCACCTAAATTCTGTGTTTAACTTTGTATATGGCAAAAAAGCGACTTAAATATTCAAACCAAGCACGTGAAATATAAGAAAGGAAACATACTGGTCTGATTAAATTCTGAAATTTTATAAGTGGATTTACTTATATTAGACGGTATTATATCAATGTGTGTCACAATCTATAACTGACGACACAAACGGGTTTTCATGAAACTTGGCAAAATAACATTCTAACACAAACGGGTTTTCATGAAACTTGGCAAAATAACATTCTATTGTAGCTATTAATGTCTTACTCATTATTAATACCAACATGGTGACAGTGTGAACTTCTGTGGTGGGAGCAACACCAGCACCACTTCGTGTACGGGTCTGGAAGTTTGTATGTTAAGAGATAACAGAAAAATATTGAACCTTTAGAACGGTCGTAATTAGCTTACTTCCGTGGGCAGGGTGTATGTGGGGGGGGCAAAGTACTGTGTGTGTGTGTATCCCTCCATTTCATCTTTCGAACCATTTGATTGTTTTCACAGAAGTTAACATAAACAGTATGCCACTGGACCGCACCCCTTCTCCATTATTTTCACTTTCCTACAGTCAGGACTAACAACATGGCGCGCACGCTAACTTGTGACGTAAATGGTGATGATAAGAAACGTTCTACTCAGGACTCCCTACCTTCAAAGAGCAACACAGAACATATACACACAACCATGCCTTGAACGGGATCAGAACCCCTGACCGATCCCGTGTTCGGAAGTCCCAGACCACACGTGCCTTTACGAGCGCATGGCCAATGTGATCGGCAGATATGTTAATCTGTTGTGTAATCACCAATCTTCAGTCCTACTTAACTTCATCTTACTGATGACCGGTCACCATCAATAGTTATTCCCACAATTTCTCGTTATTACTGCATGCTGGTTTGGAAACAATTCTGGAACAAAGTTACGGGTTAGCAGCTGTGTTTGAATACGTCATCAATCTCGCTGGCCTTTTGAGAGATGTTCATTAATACACGATTCAAGCAAGAAACTATTCTCACTCGGCCCTGAATTATACGAACTTATTCTCGTGCATAATAAACCACAGAGCTTGCACGAAGCGAAACTTGATGGCGTCCCATGTCACTGCGTGAATGGGTGACCAGAAACTGCCTTGACCACAACCTTACAATGACGTTCCAATTAACATTATTATACCAAAAATGTAAATAGGTTACAGGCTGGACGACCACGGAATCGGGGTTTGTCGTCAATAAGAGGTGCCTTTTATCTTCCCCAAAACTGCGGCTCCGGACCAGCCACGACCACCACCCAGTCTTCAACTCAGGAGGTGAGGGGGGGGGGGACCACACGTGGTGGCCGGGGCGTGAAGTTGCCAACTCTCACCATCTCCATTTATTGCCCAGATTAGGAATGAGTGGAGTTATACCTCGACTGATCCATACCACGCATGCCTTCACGGCGTACAGCTGAATCAAGTGGAAGGAGAGCTTCACCTTTACCTGCAGCAAAGCTTTGTTTACTCGGGAGGTAATCGTTCCGTGTCCCAGCCGAGACACGAAATATTCTGAGTTTTTCACTGTATTATTCAGTACCTACAGCAAAATACTGGGACAATATATTAAATCAGGCCACGCCTTCACACATTCTCGCTACACCGCCATTCACCAACCAACTCACCCTGTAAGCTATATACAGTCTAAGCTGACGGACTAACTCCATGGAGCAGGGTCTTTCCCAAGAAGCTAACAGGTCCTCTGCTAGTCAATAAATTCGCCGCATTTTCTGGAACCCGAAGGTTCATCACCACACAATAGCCCGCCGCCAGTCCTTATCAAGAGCACTGTCTGAGCTACTGACAATATCGTACTGACGTTATACTTTTGAAGGTGGGGGATTGACAGTCACGGTGTACAACCTCAGTCTAGAGTTCCCGAGGAAACAGCAGCCCTTCCCCGGAATAACATTACGTTGTTTTCACCTGCGTTCGTCTTTTCATCCCCAAACGACTTTCAAAATCACAGCTCGAACAATCTTATCACCGATTTTTTTGAAACTAGATCTACCGTGCGAGATTTTACGTTCTCACAGCGGTGCTACTGAGGACTCAAGTCTTCTGGGGCGTTACGTCGTGTCGAATGGCAGTTGCCGAGGTTTCGGGGGAGCGTACTGCCACCACCGTCAAGGGCTAACAGTCTAATTGCATGACCCTGAGCCGTCGGTAACAATGTACCAACCGACAAGTCGCGACATCCCCGCAGACATGAACCTTCTCCATCCGATCAGGTCACCGTCAATAGCAAGCATCATGGCAGTCTGTGACGGACATGCGAATGTGTGGGGACCATTATATGTTGAGGCTTCTAATTCTGTGAGGTGACACGACATGTCACCGGTTATTATGGTGACATTTCAAGAAAATATACACCAGCACAATGTCACAGACTACTTGGGTACTGATCATTTTGGGCCTACGAAACACTGAACATGGGCGTATCAAATAAATACCGACGAATGCACTCATATGCTATTAAATCACCACTTTATTAACACTTTCCGTAACCCCAACATGTTGCATCCCTTAAAGGACCATCTTCGGGGAGTATAACTGATACATTCTAGCAGCTTGGGTCAAAAACATGAGTCACGCCAGATGTAAAATTCAGCTTTAGTATGTGGCGTAAACTGTGTTACGTTTAAGGGATGTCTGTGTCGTGCGATTTTGTAAATATATAATACGGGCGCTATGCTGACACTGCTCATTTATTTTGTGACTCAGTGAAGCGGAAAACTAGTGGTTCCCCCGCCCAGCCTAACCGACACAACACGCACGTTCGTGTCAAGGCTGCGTTCTGTACTGTACAGGATCCAACATACCACGAACGAGCGACCGGAACATCGCTATGGCCATACCTTTGCTGTTTCTGGAACTCTTCATTTTCGGACGCGTTCGCAAAGCAGCTGCTTACACCGATTATCTTGGTTGGCTGCGTAAAAGACTACCGGCACGCGTCATGCCCGACAGGCCGTCTGCCCGAATGGAATAGCGCAACTTCCGACCGCATGGATTTATGCGAATATATAGTATATATATATATATTTGGACTCATTACCAAAATATGCAGATACCAATTTTACCTTGTGGGCCGGGACAGCTCAGTCGGTATAGCGACTATGCTACGGGTTGAATGGTCCAGGGATCGAATCCCAGTGGCAGGCGAGATTTTATTCACCCTCTCAGATCGGGACTCGGGCCCACCCAGTGTCCTATACAATAGGTACAAGGTCTCTTTCCCGTGGGTAAAGGACTCGGGGTTGCGTTGACCCCACCCACCCCTGTCTGGCACCGAGGTTAAAGAAAGAATAGAACTGTACCTCTACACTCCCCTCTCTGTGCCATCATGGCAGATTAATGGGTGAAATTTACCTTTACTAGTTTTACCTCAGACAATCTGTTATGTTACACATAATGCGACAAAGCTGCAGCACCTAATTACCGCCAACGCAATATATAGTGATTTTTCTATCAGCTTCAATTACAGGGCAACATACACCAACACTAAACACCTTATCAACGGTTAAATCAAATGTACTATGGCACGTTACTGAAAAAATCAATGAGAAATCTCCATAGAAGATAATAAAATTACTTGACAATCCTCCATTCTGGAATCAAGTTTATATCGAGGTGTCACATATCTTAATAGTTTTTAAGATTTCATACCGACAGGCAACATGTATTATGGAACAATCAATAGACTGGTATATCAATCTACTTACGCATAAATCATCAGGCCATTGTAATTTGTTTTCTTGTAATGCAATGTCCTGGAGATGACAGGAACACGCTGCCCTACAATCTGATCTGACATAAACACCAACAAATAGTTGTGTTAACAGTGATTAAAGTGCCACTTTGTAATTTGTAGATACATTCCTATTCTGAATACAATCTGCCAAAAAAGTAACACGCGCTTCGTAGGCTGTAGGGCGCAGCGGCTAACCGGAGCTGCACACCTTCACTGATACATTGCGCGGAAGAGAAGGCGCTGGCCGGGAACATTCCAACACTCGAACAGCACCAACCGATCCAGTTGTGGCCAAACTTGACAGCACTAGAACTTTAAATTCGAATTCTTCGGAAATCTAAAATCCACCACGTGAAAAGCTGTCGTACCCGCTGTCACTACTAAATATCAACGTTGAACTTCGTCTTACAAACGCATCAACGGCTCACTGCTCCACCAAAGTGTTCCAATCCACTCAAACCCCTAAGAAACAAGACAGGAAATGTACGTACAACGTAACATGGAAGCGCGTTGGCGTTACTGTCGCTGATACGGAAGAGCAAGGAATATTACACATTCTGACAGCGTGTTTGTAGCCTTAGGTATCGAGCATACACGGCGCATGCGCCGTATTATATTGTCATCTGTGACTTTTGTCTGAAACATTTCTATCTCTAAGAAATGAGCGAGATATTACCATAAATGTACGTAGGTCTTATATTGTCGTCTGTGACTTTTGTCTGAAACATTTCTCTTTCCAAGAAATGAGCGAGATATTACCATAAATGCATGTAGGTCTTCATGTAAAGTGAGTTTAACATTCATTGATCCGTGCATCGCTAATATATTCGCAGAGTACAACCAACAAGACGCATCGTTTCACAATTTATTCATTTATGTAGGACGCTGTACATGTTTCAGTCGGGTTTTCTGTCCATCACCAGGAGCTCAAAACTGCACACACAGCGTCAGGGATTTGTCAGACCAGTACTGCTACCCGCTGCTAGCCCGGCCGAAACATGTACAGCGTCCTACAGAAATGAATTGTGAAACGTTGCATCTGGTTGGTTGTACTCTGCGAATATGCAAAGTGAGCTTTATTCTTGTCATATTCTAATGAAACTTGAATTCTCTCAGCAGATTTTCGAAAAAAAAAACTCAAATCTTACATTTCCTGAAAATCCGTCCAGTGACAGCCGGGTTGTTCCATGCGAAGAGATGGACAGACAGACGGGCGGACAGACTGTCTAAACATTGTAAAACTGCGTTCGAATCCATAGTGTGGCCGCCTTTGTGTGTTTTATCACCATAAACCCTGCAACGGGCAAATCCCCGACCTAGGGGAGATTAGACCGATTCAAGGATAAACGTAATGAGATTTGCTATTTCAGAATTACTTTCATCGTATCAGTTCAGACTGCTAGCGCGTTTGTGTTCTAATAACAGTTGTTTACGGGGCCGTATTGTACTTGGCGTCGAATGAACAGTGACCAAAAAAATGAAATGAAATGAAAATCGCGTGGAAATAAGCAATCGTGACCTAATTTCAGGTGCCCTGTCATGTCTGGAGGGACGGGGGAAAACCGCGAAAACCTCCAGTCAGGACAGCCGTTCTTCGGGTCGAAATTTTAAACCGGGATCTCCCGAATTCGATGAAGTGGGCCTATTCGACCTCGATGTTCGATGGCTTTACGATCGCAGAAGTTAACAAGCGAGCCGCGGATTGCGGTATGGGCTGTACAAGCGCAAAACCTTGGTTCAATTACCGCCCCGGGCGTCAAGACCGACCCAGCCTCCTTCCCAATTCATGCATAAACGCCCTTCCTTCCTAGCGTCTGGCATTAAGATGACCACTAATCTCCATCCAGTCCTGAAGCTGAAGAAAGACTGAAGCTTAACTCCACCTGAAGACAAAAAGTTCACAGTGGGCTGCACAGCAAGTCTAACGTTTTACGAGGGATTTTTATATAGCAACTTCAATACGAAAAAAAAAATGGCACAGGCCTCCATCAACTATGGCGACGACGAGTGGACAAGTTTTGTTGGTGTTGATCTTGTTTTGGCATTTTTTACACCGCAGAGAAGTGGGCTGTGTCGTCGACGTTTGGAAGCGAGCCTGCTGCCCCATCTTTAAGGTCAACGTGAGAAGGCAGCAGAAAAACTGTCTTACTATTCACTTTGACATTGACGATGGAGACAGGAAGTCCCCCCGAAACGGCGACAACGCAGCCCATGGCCATACTTTGTAAAGCCCCCCGACAAGATCAGTTCTAAAAATGATCGATCAACGTTAAGGCTCAAAATCAGTTGGAAAAGCTTTCATTGATCAGTCATGTATTGATCTACATGCTCAAGCTGACATGTAAAAATGAGAATAATGCATTGGAATCTATTTTTAGCTGCAACTGCATTGCCCGTCGCAACACGTAGGCGTCCTCCACAATACGTTGGCGAAAATTGGTTTTTGCGATGAAAATTAACATAAACCGTAAATAGCATGCCGACTGTCCGAGACTAACAAGGGCAAAACTACGTCGAATAGAGCATCTAGAACACTTATTCTAGCGAACAGTTTTTATTGCTAGCAAAACATAAACATAACCCGTAAATCCGAACGGACGGATACCGCTTGAAAGACCTATGAATGAAAATAATGATACAGTGAATCCTGCCAACAACGCAACGGCAAGGGACCGAAATTTTTTCCGTTGCAGACAAGTTCCATTTCATACAGGCACTTTAAATTTGAATCCTCGAGACTGTAAACGTTTTCAGCAATAGACGGGTTCCGTTATAGCCAGGTTCCGTTCCAGACAGGTTTCACTGCATTTTAACCGTGTATTTAGAAGGGGATAAAACGTAAATCATATTCATTTGGCTCACGATACGGTGGAACGCTCCTAAAACAAGATTAAGAAGAACCTTCAAGTTCCTTTCCAGGTCCGGATCAGTTTAACGGTACGCATCCAGTTGTGTCCAGTCAGTCACCTGAACACATACACTATTCCTATTTGAAATGATTCATGACCATGCACTGATAATTCATTATGACAATTACAACCAACAAGTGCATATACAGATATGTAAATTTACTGTATTAGAAACAGTGTAGCGTCCTCCATGTTTCGGCCGCCTGCTGTGGCCATCTTCAGGGAGGTGTTCTTTGAAGTATATATTACACAGAACGTCAAAATAATTTAGTTTACAGACATGAAAGTTTAAGTTTTACATACAAATTTAAAATATATGATAAAATATTGATAAGATTGTTTGTTTATTAGTTACGCGTTCATATGCTGTGTATATGGTGATACATTTGTTTAAAACTTAAACTTTTATATTTGAAAATTAAAATCTTTTGACGTACTGTAATATTTATTTCAAAGAACACCTCCCTGAAGATGGCCACAACATGTGGCCGAAACATGTAGGACGTTACGTTGTTTATAATACAACAGATTTACATATATGTATATGTACTTGCCTGTCGTATTTCGAACACACTATTCCATCTACCCCAACACGTCACTATTCCTTTCGGCGCTCCATGTTTCGATCGAAAGCAATCATTAGGCGTTCCCTACAAAACCTAAAAAATCAAGCTAAAATGCTACTTGCGAGATCTCTCAAATATTACAAAATGTGTATTCCAATAATATTGCAGTTTTTTATAGTAGCTATCTAATTAGGAGGGGGTAGGTACGTCAAAACATAACTGTCTTTTTATCCCATTTATTAGGCTGACGACATGTTTCGGCCACTGTGGGTCATCTTCAGGTCACAGGGTTAAAACCCCCAACCCCCCCCCCTCTGTACGCCACTGATTCTGCTAATATCAGTTTCCAGTTTCATTCGTTTTCAGTATTTTACTGCCGACGTTTAATAATCAGTGGCAAACTATCATGTGGGCGACTACTGGCGCTTCAGGCGTTTCCATGGAGTTCAGAAAGAAAATATTTCATGCTTCCAGAATTCATAACTGTGTTACATCTTTAAGAGGTACTAAGTAAGTGTTCTTAGTGTTCCAACCCGATGTCTTGTAACTCGTGAATTGCACAGCCATTCCCATGTTCTTAAAAGCAAACAAGAATACCCTATGCGGATGTCAAATGTCCATCCGTCCGTGACCTACAAACGGCGTCCAAATAGCTGGATAGGAATTGCTAAATCGATACAAGAGATTTTCACCCAAAACTGTTGGGAGATTCCGGTTTTCAACCATACTGACCAAAATACAGCACATCCTACTTATAGAAATGCACGGATACACACGTCGTACATAAGCTACAGAGAACGATGCTTGAAATTCTGTGTCGTACATTATGAAGAATACATTTTCCAATTTACTTACAGTCACGTGGTCGAAACGTGTACTTATTGAAGAAAGCACATAGTTGCTGCGGAGATGATATCCTGTTATGTCATCGTAAACAGATTAATCCATAAACAATTCAAATACAAATAATTACATTTTAAAAATTCCGTTTCTACAAAAATTCGGTACATGTTTCGGTCACGAAGCAGTCAAGCAGTCACAGTATATACAGTCTATTATTACAAAAGTTTCAAAAAATGAATCTGTTTCTGTTCTCTGGTGGAATGTTGGACGATGAACGTACCATGGACGACAGGAAGATACCCTGATTTTCTCGATCCAGACCCATGTCCTTCGACGATATGTAATTTCAGTATCCTACATTGTGGGGACCGCGGTAGCACAGTGGTTAAGGTGCTGCGCTACAAATCGGAAGGTCGCTGGTTCGATTCTAGATGGTGTCATAGGAATTTTTCATTGACATAATCTTTCCGATCGCACTATAGACCTGGGGTCGACTCAGCCTCTAACAGAAATGAGTACCAGGAGCATTTCCTGGGGGTAAAAACGGCCGGTGCGTAAGGCTAACAACCTTAC
>Ga0123354_10001696_pt1 | contig 27579 bp, 7 predicted proteins | sample TergutLab28metaG_2_FD_97872 | JGI IMG/M metagenome (GOLD analysis project Ga0123354, IMG submission 97872) | Labiotermes labralis P4 segment gut microbial communities from Petit-Saut dam, French Guiana - Lab288 P4 | ecosystem: Host-associated > Arthropoda: Insects > Digestive system > Gut ... | reverse complement strand
TAAAGGTAATAAAATGTGTGACTAATTCTTGGTTAATAGTTAAGCAAAATTATTTTTGTCGTAAAAACTTAAAATAAAGGTAACAAAATGTGTGACTAATTCTTGGTTAATAGTTAAGCAAAACTATTTTTGTCGTAAAAACTTAAAATAAAGGTAACAAAATGTGTGACTAATTCTTGGTTAATAGTTAAGCAAAATGATTTACTACCACACGTAAGACTATAAAATAATGTAGGTTTGATCATTGAAAGGTGTAAATGTTCTCGAAATCTTAAGTCTAATTTGTTCTTTACTAATAAAATACAACATAAGGATCAGCATTTCTAACGCAGCAGGCTAATAAGCTGCACTCATTTCTAAGGAGAGGTGTCGACAGTTGGGTTTGAGTCAATACAGGGTAAACAAAAGAGAGCCCGGAAGGGGAAACAAGAGAAGAGAGCAAAGAGGTAAGTAATTGTGTACAAGCGAGTCCTTAAGCAGCTGGTTAAGTAAACTTTCACCATTTGTGGGAATCACTATTAATTACTGTTTTCAAATGATTTCACAATGGAGCCAATCCCACGAAAGTGCCTTTTAGGCCACATCTCCATTCTTTATTCCTTTAAAACTCATTTCAATATTAAAAATATTATTGGACCCATATCTGCGGAAATGGTTGGTTTTTACTTTCAGGTTTTGAGGATAAAACATTGTACTATGTCTCATCTTCCATACGCATGCTGCACGTTCTGTCAACACCATCCTTCTTAATACGAAATTTCCAAACGCGCTAAAGTAAAATAAACGAGCCCGAAAACTCTTCTGTTCCGGCATGTTTGAACAGAATTAATAACGTTAATCACTTTAATAGACTGAATTTAGCAGCATTTCATATAAAATTCAGTATTAATGTTATTGACACCACAGCGCGCCTTTCGTTTTCAGTTTGAAGCTTTATAGGATGAAGAGAAGAACAAATTAAAGCCCAGGTGCCTGGTGACACCCTTCACAGGTGACACCCTTCACTGGTGACACCCTTCACTGGTGACACCCTTCAACCACATGCGTTGTGTATCTGACGACGATGATTTTTACGAGTGGAGGAAAGCTTGATAAATATTAATCTTCCAACTGTTACCATAATCTTCAACATTATTACCAAGCCTCAAGCTCTTGGACTCTTTCGGTTGCGAGGCTAAAACCTGTTTTTCTTTGCTACAGTTTTGATCGTCTCTGGTAAGTACCTTCCGACATCCAAGCAGTCCGGCACGGGAATTTGATGTTTGATTTTGAAAAATTCTTTACTACTGTTTGGCAAATTCTTTTGTTTGTTTTTAACATTTGTACATTGCTCTTCTAAAGGAACAAGTTGCGCAATGTCGACAGAATTTAAATCTCCTGATGTATGCTTTTATGTCGCCAGGTTGTTTTAAATGCGTATCAATTTCCAAAAAAACATTGATTATTTGAACACATTAGCTTTCTCCGAATCTTAAGAGCAGAACTTCAGTCAATCATCATCGAGATTGGAAAGTACAGAAATTTGCGAACAATAAATCTGAAGCGTCATTGTTCAACTTTACGTAAAATCGATAAAGTTCGACATTGAATGCTCGATGCTCAATTCTCTTTCTTCAGATGCTTTTGTGGCCTTAGCAGTAGGTCAGAGGGAACATTGTCTCTGTTACAAAAACCAATCCTTGCAAGAGATGGTAAAAGGAGGCAGGTTATCATTTAATTTTTTTTTCTTATTTTTGCCCGATTTTAAACAAAATTGGAAGCTGTCAACAAACTTAAGCGAAAGTTTCATAAATGGCATTTCACAAAAATCCATCCTGTGGGAGTCGGCTTTTTGCATGGGGAAAGGTAGAAAGGAAAGATACGACAAAGCAGGAAGTTGCAAGTTGCTTGCGAAGGTACGTAGGAAGTAGGCTTAAGAAACAATCATTCTGCCTGCTTGTGTTTGTCTGCATTTGAGTGTGAGTTTGTCTATACATGAGCTTCCCATTTAAACTTTAGAAAAAAATTGTTTGATTTTCACTAAATTTAACATTGACATCAAAACATTGAAGGCTGTCCAAATGTTATAATTGGAATTACTCCAGTAAACGTAATAAAAATCATGGTGGACGTGCAAACGTTCAAAGATGAAGTTACATTAGCGCCACTTACTTTAAGGACCTTGACATGATACACTACACCAGACCTTGCAGGAATATGAAGTTTTAATTGAGATGATATTCATAGATTTCAAAGCAAAAGCAAGGCCTTCTTTCTGAAATTGTTTCAAATGAAGACTCTTTTTTAACAGAAAACTGTTCTCACGCGCACTGACCACGTGTTCTGCGTGAGATACAACAAATAACTAGGATTTCGCCTCAGTCTCCAGCGCTGATAACAAGAAAGTCTCGGGAGACGGGGTTTGGATTAGGGAGCTTAAATGTCACTATGCTAAACGGGACGATTGCCGGCTTGTTCTGTATATTTCTCGGACTAAATAAGTGCATGCAACGGAACAGCAAGATTTGTGGGTTCGGCTGCGAGTTTCTTGTTACAATCATACTGATAAATGTTCCTCGCAATTGTTCTTTAATCGACCGCGACCACTCTGATGGAGAGCGCATCTTGCGGTCTATTGTCCTAATTCTTTTTTTTTTCGTAACTACGAGTAGTAACTAAATGAACACAAAGTTAGGGCTCTTAATCTACACAACTTTAGTCTGCTGTCCTTTTAATGTGTCATCCGTAATAGGCCGTTGAATCTTCAAGTTGTGCTTTTCATATATGTGCAGTTGTACAACGAAACACAAAACAGTAAACAATATCAATACTATCTCACAAAACAAAAGTGGTAGGCCGATGTTCTTAGTGCTTTACAGATTTACCGCACTTAATATTTTGCGAGGGACGATTTTAACGTCTATCCACCTAACTGAAACAAATGTTTTTTTTTTAACTCATGGTTCCGTGCATCACAATTCAATGTTAAGAAAAATCAAACCAGATGCAACAGTGGCCCGATCGGGCCACGTTGGAGGGAAGTAGCTGTACCAGTATTATGACCTGTACCGGAGGTTGCGATTACAGTTTTTAGTACTCCTGATGATGGTTGCTGTGACACCAGAAACATGTAGAGTGACTTTGCAGTGAATAAATATTTGCATACTGTTGCAACTGGTTGAATTTTTATTAACACTGAAACAAATGTGTCTCATATAAAATCTGATTAACATAATGGTAACAGAAACGGGGCTATTATTGGTTTGAAAACATTACTTGTTTGAACTGTTGGCATAAACTGCGTTGTTTTTTTTTATATCCAAGAAGCCACAGTTAGATGTTGTATATAACGAAACGTCTAACTGAGCTACTTTATCTATATAAATAAAATTCTGTGTAGAAACAAGTACAGGGGTTATGATCCGAGTGTTTTGGGGGCATAAAATCCTCTCCTCCTTACAAAGTTCTTATTACACCACCCATTAAAACAGTCCAGCGTATCGCTATATGTTTTATGTTCAGGAGAAGCTTTTCCAGTTTTTATGTTTCAGAGACCTTCCAGGAGTCTGGCCTATAAAAAGTTAATCTCCCAGGGGGGCTTACACAGCGCCACCAGCAATGTTGCTACCATTGGGGTGGTTTATAAGGACGAAAGGGGACGTATATTAAAAACTGAATTATCTCAAACCCTCTGTAAAAATAAGTTTTTTATTTTGACTTGACATTAATTAACTGAACTGTGTTTTACTTTGAACCTCAGAAATCTAAATAACGGGTACATATTCGCACATACTATTGATATCAAGAAGTCTGTCTGTACTGCAACGTATATAGCAAGTTATATCGAAGAAGTTTTGCGTTTTGAAGGAAGAGAAGATTTCGATGTATTCATTCGTCTTGTTCTCTCTCTAATGCCATATAGTATATTTTATTTCCTCGAAGCCAGTGAAGTTAATATATAATAAAATCTCGATAATTCGAGGTGAGCGAGACCAAGTTTGTCACGAATTATCGGAAATCTCAAACTACAGGGATTACTGAAATTTCGGACGTAAGGTTACATGCATACAGAACTTTCAGTAGATGGTAGTAAGGAGATTGCACTAGCAGTAAATGCTGATAAAACTAAGTACATGGCCATGTGTTGACATCAGAACGCATGAAAAAGTCACAGTATAAAGACTGATAATAGTTCCTTTGAAGGGGTGGAGCAGCTCTCATGCTTGTGAAAAATCCTAACGAATAAAAATTCTTTTCAAGACGAAAATAAGAAAAATTAAGTTAGGTAGTGCTTGCTATCATTCGGTGCAGAATCTTTTGTCTTCCAGTTTGTTATCTAAAATTAAATAGATTAAGATATACGGAACTATATTTTTCCCTGCTGTTTTGTATGGGTGTGAAACTTGATCGTTCATATTGAGGGAGGAACGTAAGTTGAGGTTGTTTGAGATTAGGGATTTAAGGAAAATATTTTGGCCTAAGAGGGACTAAGGTAACAGGGGATTGGAACAGAACTACATAATGAGAAGTTCATTGATATGTAGTACTCACCAGATATTACTCGGGTGATCAAATCGAGAATAATGAGGTGGATGGGGAATTTAGCACGGATTCGGAAGAGGAGAGGTGCATATAGGGTTTGTCGGAGAAATCTGAGGGAAAGACATAACTTGAAAGACCCAGACGTAAATGGGAGGATAATATTAAGGTGGATCTTCAGGAAATGGGATGGTGGGATGGACTGGATTGATATGGCTGAGGATAGTGACAAGTGGTGGGCTCTTGTACCGCACTAATGTACCTTCGGATTACATAAAATGAGGAGAATTTCTTGTCTAGCTGAGATCCTGCTAGTTTCTTAAGAAGGATTCTGCTCCATAGTAAGTAAGTAAGTAAGTAAGCAAGTAAATAATTAAGTAAGTAAGTATGGTTGCATATATATAACATGCACACTGTGTTAATACCAACCGTATACATTATTCTATTAGACTATCATTGCAAACAATAGTGCAACATTTGAATATTAATCAAATACGCACTATTACATTAAACTATAAAGAAGTAAAAAACTTACTCATATTTGGGACGCAAGAATAATCGAAGGAAACGGCTACAATGAAGTACAATACTTTCTGAAAAACACGTGGGCACACAGATATAGGCATTCCAGCTGAACTCTGTACCCCTTCTAGAAACATCCTGATACAGAGCTTCGGCTCATATGAAACGTAACCTCGAAAAATCCGAACTCCGGAGACTCGAAAGTGCACTCTATTTCTGACTCGGTTAGGTTTGATTTTTTTAAAGTTCCGTGTTAATATTTCATATTCTTGAAGTGTGTTTTTAAAAATTCTGTCAGTAACTGTGGTTATATAGCGTTGGTGATGGATGAATGATAAATATTGAAACCCGAACTGTCAGCGAAAAACATTCCCAGTGCCATTTTTTCTACAACAATGACATATGGGTCGGTCTGCGGCGGACATCGTGCCTTGTAGTGAGAGGTCGACGCCGATCAGCTGCCGCAGTCATGACGCTGCCCTTGCATAAACTACTTTTTCTAAAAATGTATAATGTATTATCTTCAAAGAAACATCTAAAAAATGCAATCCATTATTCTCCACTTTTTGTTATGCCAAAAATTCAATTCCACGTACATGTAAGGCTTAGATTTCACTAATATTGTATGGAATTGTGATAATATAGAACCAAGCTTGAAACCTTTCTCGTATAACAATGATGTATATTTACTCAGACCTACTGAACCCGTATAACATCACAGAAACGTCCTTGTGCTGCTCATACATCGGTCGATATATAATAATCTGGAATTAATACAAAAATAATAATGGTTTTAAGACTTAAGGTCCTGAACTATGCGCTAATAACTTCGTAGCACCTTGAGCGTTCAATCAGAGTTCAGAGCATTGGCCTTATTTTTAATTTTCGAGTCGGAAGAGAAATGTAAAATGAACGGGTCTAAGATACTATTTATTTTGGTTCAAAGACAAAGAAGCTGTCAATATTTCTGATTATATAGCATCTGTTAAAATGAAGGCCAGTGTGATAAATAAGAAAGAACGTAGAAGAGGAACTGTCGTGTTATAATATTGATATAAAAGCACCGTTCTGGGGGAGACACAGGGGAGACCATGAAAAACCTTAGAGCGGACAGAAAATCTCCTAGCACATATTAGAAATGAGGACGTATCCATCAAGAGGACTTGCATTCACCACACGATAAGATAAAGAACTGATTAAGTTGAGGTGCTTTATGGAGTTACGTGTTACTGCATTAGCATAGGGGAACAAGAGAATTGCGGGTGACATTACATGCGATATACTTAAGGAAGATTCAATTGAATCAAACCCTAAACACAACGACTGCGTATGAATACTAACATTTTCTTCTTTTACGAAACTGAGCCAGAATGTGTGAAGTACACTTGAAGTTGTGAGACAATACAACGTAACCTGCCGGATTGACCATTATTAAAGTAGAAGGACCGCGATTAGCTGTATTATTTAAGTACACGTGGCAACATAATTGTTTATAAATTTACAGTATGTAAATGTTACACGATTTCGAATAACACATTGGAACGGATGTGGGGCTAGGAGGACATGAAGTGAATAGGAATGCCTAAAAAAAATTAGTCAAAGACGAGATTTGAATCGGAGCCGTCTAGAACACAAAACAGGTGTACCTCCCTCTCAACCACAAAGTTAATTCAATAAGAAAAACTTAACAGATTTACTTATATTCCTACCAAATTAAGACCACTCCTCATTTTACCTTCAGAACTTCCATAACATCTCATTTTATATCAAATAGAGAATAACAATATACACATAAACAAAATATGAATTCGCGCCAAATCTCGGCATTTGCTTCTTACATACCGAAAGAAACCGTAAAATATCTTAGCCAAGACCGTCGGTAGTGTCCTGTCTGAAATTCATATAGGTGAGCTTCGGAGCAGAGGCGTTTTATTGTAAAGTAGGCTGAAAATAATAGATATCTTGCCTCTCCCGTTTCGGATCCCGGTAGATAACCAGACCCATAAAGAGGAAGTCGATTTACCAACTCCCAGTACATCACTTCACTCTCAGACGTGAGATGACACCATGGGGTGAGATTTGTAGAGGAAGTCCTTGCCAGCTCTCTCTTATGGAGTGAGGAATTTGAAACTTTAGCACGGGGTGAAGTAGTGTTGTGTGAAGTTGGTGTGATAAGTCCGTTTTACTGTACGTACTGGATTAGGTGTAGGTCAGAGTTCCTTCCCACTCAGCTCTTTACCGCCTTTTTCTGCTTCACTCAACTAAAACTCTCAAGCACAAATATATGAAAATTATACTTACAATTGACTTCAAAGCTTACATTTGGCTTGGTAACAGAATGCTGCGAAGTAAACTTGTTCACTCTCCATAATTTGCATTCTCCGTTAAATAATTAAATTAAGATGGATGAGGTAGGTAGGAAATGTGGTTTGAAAGGGGGAAACAGGAATTACATGCAAAACTTTGAAGGCGTGCTATCATAAATAACGACAGTTTAGAATACTCAGAACCAAATGACAAAACATTTAGTAAATAATGTGATTCATCAGCGACGGAATGATTTTCAAGGCTGAGTCAAATATGTGTCACTTTGAGCGTAAAGAGTCATATAGAGTTTAGGATAGAAGTCCATTTGAAACAAATGTTCCATCATTTGCCTGGTGGTATTTTGAAAGATCATGAAAGTCATGATTCAAGTTGATCCAATTTCAACCGATTATCATATTGGGTATGTACTGAACATATCATGTATCATAAGAATGACACTTCTTTTACTGTCCGTTCAGTATGACACTATAAGGTAAAGCGCTGAAAAAATGAAATCTTTACAAACACATAGCTTAAGTAAGTTTTATTTCATCACCATCACCAACAACATCATTACCAACAATATCATGGCTTTCGTAGTATGTGTGTATATTTTTACGTCCACCTTAAGCAGTATAATTTTTTTTTGCCGTGGCGCTACAGCCTAAATCGGGCCTATTCTACATTTTTTAGACCTCTAGTTCACACACACACTGTAGAACTCTTCTGAACTCCTCATCTCGTCGCAGAGGCATCCACGTACACAACATGTAAAACAAGAGACGAAAATCCATACCCTCAGAGAGATTCGAACCGGCGATCTCAACAATCAAGCAACTGTAAATCTACATCGCAGACAGGACGGCCACAAGGATCGGCTTAATGGGTATTTAAGGTTCATTAAAACACTAGAAAGAAAGTTAAGTCTGGAAATATTTTCATGTCAAGAGGGTCCAGTTAAATCTGTAATTTTAATAATTATTATTTTTAAGGATCTACTTGAATTCTAACAATATATGTGCGCGTGTTACCATTAAGTGTAGCCTGCTTCCTTGTGATTTCCAATTCTGTCTCGATAGTATCACTAAAATGGAAACCATACTTATTTCAGGACGGGGACAACTTTGGCTTCCTTTGTTATAGTTCCCTGCAGCTCAAACATATAACAGGTCTCTGAAAAACATCTGAATATTTAAGGTGTTTCGTAACAATTAAAAGAGTATTTAATGAACCCACAAAATTTGTACTTCGCTTTGGTTTGACTGCACAAAACACAGAATGCCGCAGTCAGGAATAAAAATTATATATGATAATCTATCATCGCGATAAAAACGAGAAATTTTATTCGCGTTAAAAAGTTACGAAACTGAAAAGTGTGAAAAACATTTTGAATTGTATTTGCAAAACTTAACGCAATCCCGATGCACTCTTATGAAAAGGTATCGATTGTTAATTGTGTACGTAATTATTTCCTTGTGGTCTCACTTGGCCCCTTCATACAGAACGAAATGAAATCCAGGACTGAGACTTCCTAACCTAGAAGCTGGTAAAATTTAGAAGAAGTGAAACAACAAAACTGAGTCTCTAGCAATACGAGCAGGGACTTCCAAGTTGGTTCAACAATTTCTTCAACATTAATCGGAAAGCTAATAGGAAAAAATTGAGGATTTCAACTTTTTTGCTTGGATTTTCAGAGGGTTTATGAAACTTTTAACCCCGGACATCATTAATTACCCACAATCTACGAAACGTTAATGACAGCCGGAGCTCGAGCATGGAAAACAAATACCAAATATATATCCAAAGATCATGTAAAGGTTCGGCTTCAAGACCCTGATGAAAGATGAATCTTGGTTCTTTTGTGAATTATTAGCGATTTATATTACATCCTTCGCACAGTGAGGAGAATTGTCAGTCATCCATTTTAAACAATAGATTCCATGTGTGTGTGTGTGTGTGTGTATGTGTGTGTGACTACGTGGCACAGACTTTTCTCAGCTACTGGGCTGTTAAAGATAACTTATAAATTAGGCCTCTATAAATATCCACGTAAGTAAAGGGAAGTGACTGCTTCGCCTACCTATATCAACCCTTTACGTGTGATTCTGTCGGGTTGCTTTTTCATTTTTGGACGTTATTACGAGAAAACGCAAAGCAAAATGTAAAATATTATTGAAATATGAACCCTTAAATAAGAGTTTAATTCTTCAAATAACGTTCTCCGGAGAGATAAAATACTTCTCTTGAAATACACAGCGGAAATGAAGTTAATCTTATAAATCTCCTAGGCCACTACCTTCAGCTGCATTCGTTTTGTGGTGCACAATGTTCTACTGCTCACTTTCAGTTATTCCTAAACGTCGAATAAGATGCGAGAGGGCTTTCATTGATATATGGTATTTAGTGAGACGCACAACAATCTTTCGTTCCAAAGTCGCTTTAGCAAGAAGAAAATTGCAATGACGCCTTCTTACGAAAAGTTTTCACAGTCAAAAATCAGTTGAAACATGTTGAAACATATTTCTGAATGCTTCCTTTCGTTTTCATGCATCTTAACACTGCGGCCCTGAATTCCTCTGTTGCAGGTTTGTAGTAGTGAGTTGCAATAATAAATCAGTGTCACGTGATCTCGCTCCACCTTTTTTTCTTCGGTGTGGACATAATAAGAAATAGAGGATTTACTCAAAAGCCGTAGGATTTGGAGATAATAGGAACGGCCACTGAGGCAGAATTTAAGACTGTGTATGAGAAAAAAAATTAATAGGCTGCAACTGTTAATTTCGTATCTGAATGTTGTCGAATGTGTATGGCACACGTTGAACGGATGTAATGCACTACTCCTAAATAAATTCCTTCGAACTTGTTTCTTTTTCTCAGTAAATCGACTTTAGGCAGACTTTATTTTCGACCAAATTGTGTCTTAGAAAACACAATGCACTTGGCATATAAATAAGTAAAAAATAACTATAAACCTGTTCTTTACTTATAGGACACGAAATTTGTTGTTCGGACGGCAGGACAGTGACGTGTAGTTTGGAGTACAGAAATCGAAGTTTCCGAGAAATTTCTTAGCTCTACTAAGGATATGTTTTTGCTCTTGCTTTTAGTTTGGCCTACTTCGAATAAACGATATCAAATTTTTGTGTCTGTACGCCACCATAATGGGCTTGGCATGAAAAATTTACATTTACTTTTGGGAAGATATAATTTATGTTTGCGTGAAAATTCTATAAATTCCAAAATAAAATATATGAGAAATATCATGTCAATGAACACTCAGAGAGGCTGGGCATATAGATAAGTTTCTGTTCTTCATAAGGCAAAACTGCGAAGGGCCGAAAGGGAATAATTACTGTATACGAGAAGAGAGGTCACGTTGATTTGACGTCTACTGAGACTTCCTTGTTATTGAATATTTTAACGTGTAATTAGGAACAATAATTACTTTGCTGTTGCAGTAGGATACGCACGTTTTGCTCAGCATCACGCGACAGAAGACAAGTTGATTAAATCAAACACGTATATGGTAGAAACGCACATATATTGTTCATGTCTTAACATTACACAAATGCTACCACCGACTGCAACAAAGATACATATTTATTCAGAGCAACATTAATCACGTAATTTGTGTATGAATATTGACAAAGCCCAAATATATTCCAATGTAAATTTTAACAAAACTTACTGGTCTGTTACACAGTAAATTATAATGCGCAAATTCGTCGATTTATTCACACGGAACCCAGATAGTGTAAATTTTAATTAGAATTAGAATTAACCCTTTAAACGCCGAGTTAAATCACATCCGCCATCTGCTGGCATGATTAGGAGTTCACCGTATTCTCCACGTTAGCAGGATAAGGGTTAATCATAAGTAGATATTAAACATGTGCTGGCGTGCCTTAATGCAGTGTCTCATTCGAATTTGAACATCCCATATCTGCACCTCGGGCTACGTTAAAGAGAGAAATTCACATCTTCATTGTTGGTGGACACATCTAGACGGTGATACCCATACAGTTTCTAAGAAATGCACAAAAATAAAAACATGAATAATTTGCAGCAGAGTGGCCTTTACCTTAACTATGAAACCAGATAAATTGCGGGATCTAGTGATCTAAACTAATGCAGGTATTCTGTTAGGGTTAGGGGAAGGAGTCTCGAGGCCTATACTTTCTACCAACAAACGCAGCTTCATTAAACATACGTCTATATTCCTGCAGTACCTGATTTTATCTCTAAATGTTTTGGTAGCTCACATAATTTTTAAGGCTTCTTTATATATTTACGTACGTTCGTCTATACAAAGTTAAACATCAGTGGTTTAACAAGAAAGAAGATTTTAAATATCATTTATGTTTACTGGTGAAGGAGTTACTGTTGTGACTAGCCGGAGTTAATCAGTGGTTAGGCTCAGAAACTGAAAGGAACTATTATTGTTATTATTATTATTATTATTGTCATAATTACAGCCATTTGCAATTATCAGAGAACCAAGAAATTTCGAGAATAGGGAATATAAATGTAACGTATTTTATGGCCAAAGTTTTCACATCCCTCTCTGTTTCCTTGTCTGTGGCCCAATATCCAACTAGGTCTAGGCCGCCTTGTTGCTGATGATTCTACATGTTTCTACATCATACACTGTTAGACACATATACCTGGTAGGATTCCTCTGAACGAGTGATTAGCTCGTAGCAGAGGCCGCTACCTACACAACACACAATAAGCACAAGAGACGAACATCCATGCCCTCCGAGGAACTTGAAACGGCGATCCCAGCAATCAAACCCTTGCAGAACTAGAGCTTAGACCACACTACCACCTGGATCGGCTTCTCTTTTATTTAGTAACTAAACTTTTTCTCCCATTCTAGACAATACATAATTTTTTGGCGTCATGTCGCAAAACAAAAGATTGTTTAAGCTGTCAGCTCAGTGGGCAACAGTTGTGAATCAATTTCAAAAGGCCTGACTAATTTAGAAAAAAATATATTTTTCACTCTTCAAGTTGCACTTCCTGATTTTACTTTAACTATTAAAAATAATTTTTCCTATCGGTATTCTAGAATTTAACAGAAAGGAGCTGATAACGAAGTATTGAAGTAGGCGTACTCACTCCAGTTTCTCAAGAATTTTCTCCAAACTTCGCTGCTGTTTCTCCAGAGCCACCCCATTAGAATGTGAGACTGCAGAATCTCGTCTACATTCTCTTCAGTAAAATAAGATTTGCTGTTTCTTTCCCAAGTAGGCATAGGCCTTACCATTTTCTTCCCTGTTATGGATTAACATGAAAAGCTGAAATTGCTTCTACGTTCGCCACCACGTTGTGTTCTTTTAGTTAATAATCTACACGTTTGTTACGAAACATACGCATGGATTTATCGTTCCACGACAATTTGTCTACTGACGACACGTGCAGCATTGAATTACGTGCAAAGTTCATCAAAAATTGTTGGGTGAGAAGTGTGTAGAACGAAACCGTATGTTGTGGGTGTATTATTCCAGAACTCGCTTCTCGGAAGTGAACTGAGTCACGGAAATAGGTAGCCGATAACTTTTCCAAAATACAAACACTCGGTGTCAAGTTTACCCTTACAGTTACCTGCGCAGAATTATTTATAACTATAGATATGTACTACTTTCAACAGCAAGTACATGAGCAAATATTTGCTGAGAAGAGAGAGTTTACCTCGCCATGTTTATGTTCTCCTCTCATTTTTGATTAAGTGAAGAAACTGTTTTGACCTCATAGCTCTTCTATTGTCTCTTTATATAAGATTTTGTTTCATAGTGAGGAACAAGTTCGTGGCGTCTATACAGCGTCCATTACGCTTATAAAGCTTTGCTACTCTCCTCTGTAACCAAATATTCTTCAGCACATCAAATATAAGAGCAACTTAATTGTTTTTATTTTGATATTTAATTTCGTCTGTCCAATACATTCCTTCAGTGTTCTTAAACTGTCATGTCTTTTCCCTGAATTTAAATACGTGTTGGCGCTGCTGGAGACAAATTCCACTTCCCGTGGAACTTCGCTTCTTCCCTTCTTTTTTCTAGAACCACATGTTATATCAAAGTACAGTATTTTGCCTTGTGATAATGGTGATGATAATGATAATAAAATAAAATAATAATAATGTTTACGTTACTCATCCCTTTTTGTAAATGTGCAAGAAACTAAAAAAGTGCCAGTCGAAAAGAACACATATTTTAACCAACAACTATTTTTGGGCTTTACAAACATGCAATCATCAGGCTGTATACAATATTTATCTTTTTGTGCAGCCTGAGACAGGCTCAATTCTGAAGCCGAAACATGTAGCTGTTGGTTAAAAAATCGTGTTGAGTTTGACTGCCAAATTAATTAGATTATTATTATTATTATTATTAAAAACTCTATGCGATACTGTGTGTAGCTACAAAGACACAAGTCGTCAGAAGTTATAAGCTTTTGTTGTGTATGGGATATCTCTAAATACTCTTATGTTTAAAAACGTCAAAGCTCTATCGAACCTATCTGCATTACGTTATGTGGTAAAAAAAATTAGTATTTAGCTCGAGTTACCTAAGTATTTACTGCTTATTCAACGGATAAAACCTTCATCGGTATTATTTAGAGCTTAAATAAACCCAAACGTTTCATAATACAGTAGAGCACACAATACACCAGAACATTCCAACACCCCTCCCTCTTCAAATAATTGGGGTAACGGGATACGAACTCCTGAAACAAAATAGCCACAACGCGATTTACAAACAAAGCCAAATTGGAGTATTTCCTTTTCGGAAACAAGGATAGAAATTAAATCTTGAGCTCAAAACAGATGAGTGCAGTTTCTATCAGAAATGCCGGCTAATGTTTCAGAAAGGGGCGAGAAAACTCATTAAGACAAAGATAACACTGCAAGATAAACAACAAGATGAATTGACTTTCATTAAAGGAAAGGGACACCACGATAAATGTTAAAATGAAAGTGGAAGGGATAGGATGAAGGAAGAAGAGACTGCAAAATGACGGATGAGAGAAATTCCATTATGTGCCACTCACTGATAGTAGCAGCGATTCATAATGCTTCAGACCGTCTTTCTGTAAAGTCCATTGTCTTATATCTGTTACACGGAATGATGACTATTATTGGAAATTACAGTTACAATTGTACGACTTGCAGCTGATTTGTTCCACAATGCTCTTTTTTGTCAGTACAAGAATTACGCAGTTTTCTTACATTCGCGAGATGTCAGCCTTTCCATACATATGTTAAACTTACCTCGCAATAGACTTCCTATCCCCCCCCCAATTGCTTCTCAATGTACTACCTCAACACGGAAACACACAACTGTGAAATAAACATACATGCGTAGGTTAAATTTTACCATACGTTTTACTTGACTCAGACGCCGTATGCAGGAAAGCATTTGGGAGTTGAGGGAAATGAAGAGTCTGCATTTTTTAAAGAGATTTGTTGCACAGACAGTATATACAGTGTGTACAAGGATAAATTACAAAATTGTCCCTGTAACCAATTTGAATATATATTTACACTACAGTACAAGTGGAACTGAATAATACGTATACAAATATAGGTGCAAATAACGGCAGTGAAAAATTATGAACAAAAAAAAAGAAAGAAGCACTGGGACTTCCGGTAAGTTAATTAAAACAGTTTGTGCTTCGTACGTTCATGTTTATAGTTTTTGTACAAGTTAGTCAGGTCGGCTAGAGTATAATTCCCTATTTGTTTGACTAGGGGATTGGGGTATAAAGAACCTGCGTTACACAGTCTCGTTAAAATAGGTTAATTTGTGGTGCGGTTAGTAAAGACAAGATAAGGACTCAAAAACTCTTGTCAACGAAACATCTTTGACATTAGGCACATGCTTCTGGACATGGGAGGACACAGTTAGTAGTATTTACTTGGTGAGGCAAATTGTACAGAGGAACTGCTGCCGCTAAGGAATAAGTTGCAGTTATGGGAAAGTCACATACGCAGATCGTGTCTGTTTCAGCGGCGGGCTTTTAATTAGTGGTGTTGGACTTCCTGATTTTCACATAAGATCGGAAGACCTATATCCCTTCATAAGTGTATAAAGAAGTCACTAATTTTTCAGTAATTTTGTTGGCATTGAGTGCATGAAATTGCATGAATTGTGTATGAGAAATCATAATGAGAGACAAAGATTTCTGCTGATTAAAAAGTATCTGCTACAAATAGTAAGGGGAGTGACAAATTTACACGTAAAACATGGCTGCGAAATACATATTTTTCGCCATGAAGTATAGTAACTTAATTTATGTATCTGGTGTGAAAGTGAAGGGAAAACAATATGGCACCAAGTCTTCATAGAAAAGTTTTTATTACAACAGCAATACGCTATTGATTTTTAGGCACAGCGCTGGCTCTGTTTCAAGTGCAGCATTTCTACAACGAGAAGTGGGAAGATATTCTCAAGAAGTAGTCACGTAAGAATTTTGGAGGCATTATTTGTTCAAACTGGAAAATGATAGGAAGAATCTCGAAAGAGATATCTAGCAACCTGGTCTAAATTCTAACAAATTGTGTCCCGAATGCCAGTATAAGCATTTAACAGTTAAACATGTCTGCTTCGTATAATCTAATTTAAGATCACACGGCCCCATACGCCTCAGATCGAAGCTCCTCCAAAGCTCTGTTCCTCAAGATAAGACATAGGATCTTGCACCTAGAACAGCATCCATCAGGTACTTGTGACAAAACATGATTGAACTTTGAAGAGTTGGTGTTTGCTGAAGCACCCAATTAATTCCTCTCTGTATTAATTAACACAGTCGTGGTGTTTGCTCAGCCCTCCCCATTATCTGAAGATACATCCAATTAGATGCTGCAGGCAAACACAAAGTGACCGCAGCAGTCACGTGATTCCCAAGGGTTGGAAGCTCATTAGTTTATTATACATACCAGCCTCGTGCCATGAATAGTGCAACAGCGCAGTATGATAGAATTCTGAATATTGCCTTTTCCACGGACCTTCTAAAATAATTATTTTAATGTATTGTTTAACCATAGAATAATATTCCACATGGCCAGACGTTGCTTTTGTGTAATTAGCATTACTGCTTAATATTCTGGAGACGTCCCAGCTCGCTTCTTGTTACGGAGACCAGCTGTGCTAACAGACTTCCCGTCCTTCCGCAAAAAAAGGTTGGGTTTTACTATTTTCGAAGACGTGTACTTTTGAAAAAATTAGGCCGGCATATGCGTATGTTGATATGTACATAACTGTGAGCTGTGTGGTCACGGCCTCTTTTGAAAACGCTAATTCGATATTCATATCTTACTACTGGGCAATATCATGCAAAACTTCAATAAAGTTAATAGCTATTCGAGCAACCATTAGAACAGCATTCCCTCACAATGGTAAGTTAGCAGATTTACTCTCTTTAAATTGTATTAAAAATAAACTTGCTTATTTCTTACATCTAAAATAATTATATCGTATTTTTTCCTGAAGTTGGTGGTAGTACTTTTTCCAAAAACTTTTTATCTATCTACAAAAAAACGCAGAGCCAAAATTCGTGTCTTCTGGACTATAAGCCATTTTTAACGATTAATCCTATTCAGAAATCCTTGAGACTGGACTTGAAGGTGCTAGGAATCTTCGAAACTTCGGTAACTATATACAAATCAATACGGCTAATGTCCCAGAAGGTTTGAATATTCAACAGCGCCACTTTCAGAAACCCTAACCTTTCGACATAATGTTAGGTCTTAGAAGACATCAATCTGCGAATGCCATTCTCATAGGAAAGAAATGTATCCTCTCAACTAACCAATCAAATTAATTAAATAATTTAATAAACTGAACTTAAAAGGGTGTACATATTGCAATGGCATTACAATATATATATATACATCCATCCTAGATTTAGCTTCAAGATGGCTCTAAATAGCCGAAACATGTCGCTTAAAGCTGTAAATTCATAAAATATTTAATACAATGTTGTGTTAGACTATATTTTATTACATTATTTAATCAACACACAACAGGGATGCCTTGCCTTAAAATTATAACCAATCAAAATTAGTATACTTCATAGATCACCACTCAGCCCTACTCATCTTTAAATTCAGATACTTATAGCGAAAAATTGATATCACATATTTCCTCTTCCTGTGAGGTAACAGCACAAGACGGGCCTAGGCCGCCTCATTTTTGAGGTTTCTTGATCTCTCACAGAAACACACACACACACACAGACACACACACACACAGACACACACACACACCCACACACACACACACGTACACACACACGCACACACACACACCCACACAGACACACACACACGCGCACAAGCACACACCCGCACGCACGCACGCACACACGCACACAGTCCCGCACGCACGCACGCACGCACACACACCTACACGCACGCGCGCGCACACACACACCCATACACCCACACACACACACACACACACACACATACACATACACACACACACATATACACACACACACAGACACACACACACACACACGGTAGGACTCCCCTGAACAGGTGATCGTCTGTCGCATTGGCCGCTACATATGCAACACACAATAGACAAAAAGGACGAACATCCGTGCCTTCAGTGGGAATCCAACCCGTGACCCATCAAACCAGCCTTTGCAGACGTACGCCTCAGACCGCACGGCCACCAAGATCCGCTATGTTTCTACCATTTAAAGCCATATTACCCCACAGCAACACGAAGGATTTTTAAACTAAAAATTGTTACTAAAAGTCAAATAAATATAGACAAAATGTCAGTTGTATTTTATTGTACGTCCTTTCCAGTAGGTAAATTAACAGTTGAGAAGGAAATATTTATTTATAGAGTGAATTATATGACATAAGAAAGGAGATGCATATTCGACACAAATTAACATAACAGTTCTAAGACATCTGGTCTGTTCTCTTTATCATTACGAACACAGTAATGAGTACATTATCTCTTTATTTGTATCATTATCTTCTTTTTGCGACTTAGAATCTTGGTGATACATAAATTGTAACAGAATTTGGCATGTCCAGAGTCACAATTGTGACTATGTGGATTGAATAAATAAACTGAACTAAACAAAATTCTCCATTTTGTCATAATTATTAAAAATCTGTTACAATAATTCCTAAAATTTGATGATTAAATCACTAAATACTTTCTGTTTTTAAAATATGTAAAATCTATTGTTAAAACTGCCCTGTCCATCGCATCTATTGATGTCTTATGTCTCTTTCTTCGTTTTGGTAACTGTTCTGTAATTCGTACATTTTCAATTCTTCCGAATTTTCTCACCACTTATGTGTAATTTTCTCTTTCTTATACATGAAGCGCACTAGGAACAACTAACTGTCTCTGAGAGAAAGGGCATTACTGTTAAGTGTATCCTGCATTGTTACCGTTTTTAATTCCAAGTGATGTTCTCTGACTCACTGCTTTCTTTTTTACCCATAAAATTTAACTACTATTTTTTATTCATATTTTCCTTTTAGGCGCTTTCACAAAATGGCGAAAAGCGACAATTAGCTTTGTCATATCCTTCTGTCCATCCGTCAGTCCCCATGTAACAACTCGGCTTCCTTTGGACGGATTTTCATGAAATTTGGTATTGGTTACTTCCGAAAATCTGCCTAGTGAATTCAAGTTTCTTTAAAATCTGACGAGAATAATGGATGCTTTGTATGAATACCTGTGTACATGTATGATAACAACTCGCTGAATTTTTCTTACAATGAGAAATGTTTCAGACAGAATTTGTGAGAAAATCAAAAGGTATATTTTATGTTCAATATATTTTTTTAAAAGAAATCGTGCCTTTGATGAGAAAATGTGCAAAAATACTGTACAGTCGCGCAGGCCACAGATAACCGTACAATACGGCGCATACACTTTGCGTGCTGGATAACTAAGACTACAAACACACAATCAGAGTATGTAACACTTATTGCTTTTCCACGGAAAAAATGGCTTCGCGGAGGCGCCTCGTTGTTACGTTTAAATGCATGTTGCCTGCTTTTTTTTTAGCAGTTTCATCATTGTTGCACGTAAGTAATGCTTCCATTATAAAAAAAACTAAATACGTACATCTTCAAGCCACAAATATAAGTAAGGCTGTAGCAGTAGAATACAGTTCCAGGTTCTGCATAGTTTTATGCGCAGGCCGTCCTTACAATGTCAAGTGGAGAACAGGACACCAGTAGGTCATCAGCAGGCACTTTAGTGTCAAAGTTTTCTGCACAACGGAACTACAAAGTAGCCAGCAGACAATGGACCGACTGCAGCACGAATATCATTATTAGATTAGTGTTCCTTTGTGAGGAGGCCTCTTGGTTAACTCTTGTTGTAATTAAACCAAGACTGCCGCATTACGCAAACTGCATCTTGTCTCCAAGATTGGAATCGCTGCCCACGGATGCTGGTGCTGCTGTACTTTAAATTCAAACGACTCTACTTGTCGTCATTATTAACACAAAGTTTTATCTCGAGTGGATTACTGTTCACAGGAAGCAATGGCTTCGTAGTTCAGGTCCGCGCTTGCAAACGGCACATTTAAATATTAACATTCCGTTAAACTAGCCGCAGCAACGTTTGGATTTGATGTGTTCATCAGAAGGTTTTTCAGAGAGGTCCTGAGATCGATTGTCGGTGGTCACCGCTAGAAGTGTAAGTGTCCGTCTGAATAAATTCGGCAAAGTGAAGACATGTAATATGAGTGAAAAGGCAGTTACAGTATTTGCTACAGTACAAGATATATTTAAAACAAATGTAAAAGTTTACCATGTGCCTTGCTTAGGGCGTAGGTAATTACTGACACAGCGATTTTCGTAATTAATACACACAAAGTATATCGACAATTTGTTATGAATAATGTAGGTATAAAACAACTATATATTTACTTTATCCTTTAACTTCTCGACACAAAGTTTACCTGAAGGTTTGTATAGTAATATTATCAAGCACACACTCAAAGAAAAGAACTCCTTTCTGCCGAAATATGAGATGTGGTATCTTTTATCATGTCTAGACAGCCCTCGTGGACCTAGGCCTACTGAAGGAGGTTCCTCGATCACACTCATTTAGACACACAACACTCGGTAGGACACCACTGGGCGAGTGATCGGCCCGTCGCAAAGACCTCTACCTGAAACACACAACACTCACAATACAACCACGACCCCGGCCGAACCCACAGTGCCGACAAGTGTGCCTCCCCAGACCAACGCCTTAGACGGCGCTGCTACGGTGATCGGGTGAGATGTGTCATTCGTACAAATTATTCGATACCCATTTTTCCATATTCTTATCTCTTAGAATGCAATATGTACTCTTTTCCCTTTATTTGTCTCGTAAATGCGAGCTGTTCAGAACGTTAAAAGTTTCTTAGCCTTCAGTTTCTATCTTACAGAAAAAACAAACTATCTCACTTACAAAGACAAATTGCATAAGCATACGTAGCTTGTGTAAGTTACTGTTTTTCTTTGATGTTAATACACATCGGAATATGTTGTCAAATTACAGTTAAAATTCAAAACAAATATCTTCCAAAATTTCTTCCTGTGACAGTCTACTTCTTGCATGTAGACGGCAGACGGAAGGCCCTGTACGTCTGGGATAGTAATAATTATTGTAATATGTGTCATATAGCCATTGTTAAACTCATTAAAATGTAAGGCAGCTATTAATTTAAATGAAATCGTCAATAGTAAACAGAAAGTAACGCCTACTTAATGCATTATCTCGGCCGTACCTACATGCTGACGAATTTGCACACCTGCTGTATGGTTAGCATGTATACCATGGTGCTTTTAAATGACCTTCTGGTAATATATTAGCATAAAGAATCTTTAGTTTAACCTAAATCTCGTAACAGCCACGTTTCTTACTATTTTACAGGACTATTTTCCCAAATAGAGTTTTACAAGTTCAGTAATTTTTAAAGTTAATTATATATCTTTAACCATTAAATACTACATACTAAAAGTATAACAGCACACACAGAGGCATTTGTATAGTATTTCGTCCACTGTGTAATAAGAAAAGTCGCCCTTGTTTATGTCGTTATCAAACTCGTTGTCTATTTTCTCACCTTTAAATACGTTACATTTTGGGCACAGGTCATACTTTCGGTGCGTGACATTTATCATAAAATTTATGGAGCTTGCTAACATCATAGGAAAGTTCAAAACAAAAGATTCTGTTGTTTTTAATAATGATACTGTGTGAGGGGCTAGCGACGCCCCCAGAGGCCACCAGATGCTCTGTTACAACAAGCTGCTGCCACTCATACCTCAACGTATGTAGTACCACATGTCGAATTGGAGGATAACCGTAATATGTGCTATCCCCTTACAGGACTTGAGAGGCCCTTAGGGCTCCAGGAGTTTGAGGCTCCCAGATTGTCTAGTCCAGATCGTCGGCACATGAAGGTGGTAATGTGGTCAGTCCTATGCACCGACCGCCTTTACCCACCAGGAGACATCCGTTGTACTCATTTCTGTTACAGGTTAAGTCGACGGGGGGCCTAGAGCGGCCAGAAAAATTACGTCAATAAAAACTGAAATGATCCCACTGGAAGACTAGCCCGCCAACTTCCGGTTTGCAGGGCAGTGCCTCAACCAACTGCGCCACCGCGCACTGCGGAAAAAAAATAGTAAATTTGTAAGAGATAATAATTTTATTGTAATTGTGGTCATCGATTTAAGTCTAGACCTATTTCGGTTTCAGATATTCTGGAATACAAAAAAAGTTTAATGTCAAAATATTACTGCAGACGCCTCTGTAATAACCCATGGGCACAAACTCCAGCTATCCGCCTTAGAGACTAGAACCTGTAAGTCCTGAGTCTTCTTCTCTTATGATTTATGGTAATTTTCATTGTTGTTGGCGCTTAGGGTACTGGTAAGATCAATGGAAAGCCTGTTATCATCTTGTAGGTCTGAGAACGGACAGTGATTCAGGTGAAACTTACGCCTAGATTAGGGATGACCAGATGGAAGAAATAGAGGACACTGACAATTTTCAATGGGTTCTGTCCCGTTGTAGGACATATTTCAAATAGGACACAAGGCTGTAACTTTGTTGCAGTTGTACATGTTTAACCAAGTTACATTTTCCCAGCTGCCCTTCAGCGACACTTAGGGCTTCGAAGACATCAGAATACTCTACATTCCTTGTTATATAATTGTGACTTTCAGTGTTTCAATCCAAACACAGATTCACGAAAAATAGACTAAAGTTCCTGAAATGACATCCATCAAAACTTCCCTTTCATTCAATAATTCAACTGTGATGTCACACACTTGGCACTCCAAGAGCGAATGTTCAAACCACAGTTGGTGGAAGACATTTGAGAGAATTGATTGTGCCAGGTCTTAAGTAAGCAAGAATGAATTGTACAGAAACAGGACAATTCACGAAGTTTGCAGAAAACTCGGACATATACATTTTCCCTAGAACAAGAACACAGGGGTAAGCGAAGAAAGGAGAATATGCGATCACCCTAGACAAAATGGAAACACGGCGGATGCATCGGTTTGGTACAAAAAAATAGAGCAGAATATTCTTTCCACTTTCGAACAAACAATATTTATTTCATCTAGACAAGCTCCATTATATTTTCCTTCAAAGGCTTCTCATGTGCACTTCGTAGTAATTAACACTGAAAGCCAAAGATCAAATACACATTCACTATTAATTACTGCATTAACCAAAATTTAATTTTGTAGACATGTTTAAAGACGAGAATATAAGGTCTCTGAACTGAAAGTCACTCCCTCCAAGCCGCCTCTAAGCTTCTTCGCGACCTCAGCAGACTGTGAGGGTAACTAGCGTTGAATACAAAGTTAACTTGAGAAGTGATTGTTACGAGTCATTACCCAGCGCCTTAAATCTCACGTAACACTTTCAACTAACGTTCATTAAGGAATGTGAAATGGAAGAGAGCAGTCACGTTGTATTTTTAAATGTCGTACTCTAGAAAATTGAATTTTCATAAGAAAATTCCTGTATATTCTAACATTATTATTAGCCGCTCTTTACACAAGAACCCTTCTTTCGAACTATTATATCTCAACATCAAATTTTGTAATCACTAAAGACAGGAACAAAATTTTGCCTTACCGCTAAAAATCCCAAAACCTTAATCATAAATAATACATATCAACAAAATATTATGGGCTCTTACTTTGCAGACTTTAAGGAGAAACTCAGCTGCTTGCATCTTCAGTGTTCAAGGGTAAGTTTTGAGAATTAAATGCCGTAAAGTTGGAAACAGCAGATTGCATAACAGTTTATAGCAGTAGCAAAATCATAGCTTCCGACAGGCACAGAGACACATATATGCATATAGTGGCATTTCGGTGATAAGACAGTAACTTATAAATTTACTTCAGCCAACTTCCCACAGAGGAAATAAGTCACGGCTTACGTCAGTAAAGAAAATTAAGGAACTTATTGCGAAGCTGCCTTAGAATTATTCACATTTTCTTGCAATAAACGCAAACGACATGCACTACTTCTCAAATTTATTTTGGTGAAAAACTCCACATGTTTCGGACAGATTTACTGTCCATCATCAGGAGTCTTAATACTGTATTCACAGCAATAGGTATTTGTCATACTGGTTATGTTGCCGTCTGCTGTAGTTCCATCCTGACCTCGCTACAGACTGTCAAAATAATTAGTATGACAAATTTTGCAGGGAATACAGTATTAACACGCCTGATGATAGACAGTAAATCTGTCCGAAACATGTAGAGTTCTTTACCAAATTAAATTTGAGAAATATTACATCTCGTTGGCTTTTATTATAAGAATATATCACGATGACCGGTCGTCTGAATGTCAAATTCACGTTTTGAACTACATTGAAAATAAGAGCAGTCGCTTAACTATTCGAATAGAGGTTAAAGTCTGTGGTGATTCTCTTCGACAGTCATCTTACTTATGACAGTTTTTGGGCACGTTCGCAAAAATTGCGTAAAAATCTTGTCAGATTTTAATGTATCAGTCTGTCTGACCGTCCGTCTGTCCGCATAGAACAACCCGGCTCCCACTGGACGGATTTTTCGCAAAATTTAATACTTGAGTATTTTTCGAAAATCCGTCGAAAAGTTTCAAGTTTCATTAGCATCTGATAAGAATAACAGTCATTTTACGTGAAGGCCCACGTACGTTTTTATAGTAAGTCGCTGAGTTCTCCTTATACTTGGAAATGTTCAGAACATTTTGTAGAAAGCAACCAAGCACAAATGTTATATTCAATATATTGTTCCTAAAATCGTGATATTTTTTAGACAACGTGAAAAATATTGTAGAACCGGACAAGCTACAGATAATAAAGTAATATGGCGCATGGGCTTTTTTATGTCTGGCAACTAAGCCTTAAACAACCACTCAGAATACGTAATACGTATTTCTTTCCACGACAGTAATGGTTACACGAAAGTGCATCAGTGTTACGTTTTGCGTACATTGCCTGTCAGATTGATTTATAGACTGGTTGGGTGTTATTTAAAAAACTACTGCGACACGAATGCACAGCATCTTAAGCATTATGCGCATTAAATAAATTTAAGCTTGTGCTAACTGCTGATATTTAGAAAACTGATATGAAATAGAAAATTTTGCAATTTGTTAAAACTAGGTACTTAACTGTGAGTCCAATGACAAGTACAATAGCTGCGAAAATTCTGCGTGTTTGAGCTTATCCCACTCTATGCTGAATTAGCACTTTTATTAGTTTAAAACAAAATTTTACAGCGAAAATCTACTTCGCAATATTGAAATTATTAGCGCATTTGTTTAACCCTTGTCTTATTAACGTGGAGAATATGGTGAGCTCCTAATAATGTCGTCAAATGTCAGATGGGATTTAACTTGGCGTTTAAAGGGCTAAACACCTCGAAATTAAAGTCTAATGGCTGCTCGAACTACGAAATTTGTCTGTAGCATAAGGTTGGCCACAGTAATTGGCAATCGATATAGAATTGCCAGATATAGAAAACTGGTAGTTAGGTTCAGATACTTCTGTCAAATATGTGGCAATATTACTCGTCCCAGATTGCCTATTCTTTTGCATTTGTTGCTTTTTCCTTAAGGAGTTGCCTGTAACCCGGATGTAAAAACCTAAAACGATTTCGACTTCAAAGGTGTGTTTTTATTGTGCATAACTTTGTTTATCTAAACTGCCTTCGCTATTGTTCGGTACGGCCGTAGTTTGTAAAATGGGACTTCGGCGGTGCGGATATGGCAACAATGAGAAATAAGTCAATGTTTCAACTGGTGTTACCACGGCTGTAGCTCGAACCCTGATCCTGGGTGTAGAGAAATCACCAAACATACTTCATACATCGAGGAGTGAAGGAGTGGAGTTACGAATTCATAGTGTCTTACTTCAGATGGCCGGTAAAAAAATTAATCTGTCAACATTGCCCTAGAGCCATTCAGACCGTTCCTTAGGCTTTTGCAAGGAGAGCATACGTAAAAACACACCATATAAAATGTGTAGTACACTGTTGGGGTGACTTCGAAAGCTTGGGACAACGGATAAGTCTGCCGCCTGACTTTAGATGTAAGACACCCAGATGAAAGCTTTTAATATCTTTCCATCCATAATACACATTGTTCACTAAGCAAAATGTTGACGAACACTTTCCCTGCAGAATATATATATATATACGAGTATATATATATATATATATATATCAATTATTTTTATTTTCCTTCTTTCCCAGCAATCTTCTTTTCAGTAGGCCTAAATATGTTTTTATAAGTTTAACTGTCTTAGAAGCCATTACTTTTATTCTTGAGTACACGAGAATATTTTATTCGTTTACTTTGAAGAAAGAATATTGAATCTGGAACACTAAAGCTGGCGCGAGATTTCCGTGTCACATTTGTAGAGGCAGAATTAATCACCTCGGGATTTTAAATTGTGAAGACTTCAGTTAAAATCATGATAATTAAGCTGTTGTTTCTGCGTTAAAAATGCTGTGAGAAAGTCGAACTGCCTATTTTTCCTGGGGTTGTTACTACTTACTAACACGAGCAGCGTGTATTATACACGAATATCAAAGATGCAAGCTGTTAATTACAACAATCCAAACAATTGCGCCTTTTCTGTTTTCTTGGTAGATTAAGGGCTCCAGGGAAATAAGAAAACTGTGTACTCAGTAAGAGCACTAATTAAATCCACAATATAAAATCCGTTCTTGAAAAACAAACAATATACATTTGTTAAGCAGTACCCTGCCTTTAGTGAAACCCAAATTTCCCTTTTCGTGTTCACAAAAATCCGGCACTGCACACGACTCAGAGCCACCTAATCTAGTCTGGACTTCCACAACACAGATATTTATAAACACATTTAATTAACACGATTAAAGTTTAGAGAGAAATATTATGGGTGGGACAATATTAATGCGTTGTTGGCAGAAAAGTTCTTTTAAAACGTCCGAAAACATAGCGCTGTTACCCTAACTTGTTGATTGTGGAGCGTTCTGGATCTCCTCTGTAGTCAGATGTCACTCTGAACTCGCGCTGCGCAATAACAACACTGTCAATTTGATCAAACTTCCACACAAAACACACTCTTATGCAGTTTACGTCATCTTGCCTGTGACAGATAACTGATTGTGCCACGAGGGGTACCACTATCCAATTCAAGAATTCCTAACCAAATTGAAATGTATAGAAATGTATAGGAATGTGTAGAACTGTAGGCATTTAAGGGCATAGCGTTCCTTGTGAGATTAGCATTTTTGACTTGTAAGTAATAACTAAGTACTTTGTAACTTAAAATATTTCTTTGTTGTAAAATACGCTTTCTGAAAGTGATGTAGCACTAAATTTCCATTGTACGCCCATTACCTCGAGGTATCTGAATGATTACAAAGCAAGTGATGACAGTTTTGTCATATGATGAAACGTGGCTTGATCGTCTACAGAACGGAATATGCTTCAGAGAAGAATGGTGGACAGACATTTTATATGGAACCCTGTTATTAGCAATATCTGGTCGTAACTAATACTTTTTAACATTTTTATGAAAACATACAAAAAATTTGTTGCGCTTGTGGTAGTTACACTATACAGTATACAGTAGACTATAATGTTACACTATACAGTATACAGTAGACTATAATGTTACACTATACAGTATACAGTAGACTATAATGTTACACTATACAGTATACAGTAGACT
>Ga0123354_10001695_pt1 | contig 27580 bp, 9 predicted proteins | sample TergutLab28metaG_2_FD_97872 | JGI IMG/M metagenome (GOLD analysis project Ga0123354, IMG submission 97872) | Labiotermes labralis P4 segment gut microbial communities from Petit-Saut dam, French Guiana - Lab288 P4 | ecosystem: Host-associated > Arthropoda: Insects > Digestive system > Gut ... | reverse complement strand
TATTCACCCACTTCCCATAACTTTAATTTAAAAAGACGCTGGCAAAAAAATCCCATTGGCCCCCCTTTTGGCACCCCCCCCCCCCCATCACTTTCAAGCGCCCTGAAGCCTAAAGTTAGCAGGTAATACTCTGCTGCCGCAGTATCTTAGCAAATAAGTTACACAAACTGTATATAACACAAAGTAACTATTTTCAAAAAAATTAAGTTTTTTCCTTTTTTAATAGAGAAAAGGAGTCATTTTCTTCGTCTCAGTGGTAAAGCGGTGATACTAGCTATACCGGAGAATGAAACAATGCTTGAGAAAATATCATCCACTGAGTTCGTCAAAAAATTCCCGCCATCTTATAGAAGCCAAATCGCTGCTGTTCCCACAATAACCCGCTGACGTCACCATATCCTCCTTCGTACGAAGCCAGCTCATATCTTGTCACGTTCTTTCTCTAAGATCATTTTAGCTATCCTACCGTCTGTGTCTAGGTATTCAAAGCAGTCCCTGCTCTTCAGGTTTCACGATTAACATTGTGTATGTTCTCTCTCTCTCTCTCTCTCTCTCTCTCTCTCTCTATGTCTCCCAGCGTTAGCGGACGCAGTTATTCTAATACGTCGCGAGTAGGGGTCCACGTGTTTTAGTTCTAGCAGTTAGAATAAGACCATCATATTTAAAGTAAGTGCCGGAAATATTTTCGTTCGGTTGGCAGACACACATCACACGCCACAAACGTGTTGTTTATTACACGTCGCAGTTCAGTGGGTTCTGGAAGTTAAGCGAGCAGAAGGAGACTAGCGACAATTGTCTGATAAAATAATGCCTCTATAGTGTCACTTCCAGAGAAATAACCAGCAAAACTATATTTTAATATTCAGACAGACTGGAAGGTAACGGATTCGGATGTAGAATAGACCTTTCTCGATTCGCCTATCCATGAGATCGCGACATTTTTGGAACTATTCTTCATGTGGATACATTTTCATGGTTTGGACTTTACTGTCTGAACATATATACATTTTGTGATATATGTGTTCCTCAAGGCGGCGGCTGTTACGATTACTGTCTTCTAGGGCGTGACGTCATGAAGTCTGGTAGAAGTGTAGGCCTACCTAAATTTAAAAAAAGTTATACACGCACGTAAAATTAAAATCATTAATTTGGTTCGCACAGGCACACTTCAAGTTACCTTTTAGGCTTAAAATGTTGCCTTCGAACTCCGGCTGGTTGGTTTAACATCAAAAGCAACTTTCACCAGTACTTTCCTTAACACTGCAATGCCCACGCTGTATTGTTGTGTAATCTGTCAAGATTAATAGCGATAACATAAAAGCGAAGTTAATTTCTATGTTAAGTAAAACATAAACTGTAATGCGCTACTGGGGGCCGATAAACAAAGCAAGCAATCTTGTAACTGCACGGGTGTGAGTTATTGTTTCGGCAATGACCACATAATTTGTCAAAACCACAGCAGCTTTACCTCGCAATCTTACGCAAGCGAATCCAGACATGATCAAAATCCAAACATGGCCATCGAAAACATAATCAAACCTGAGAAATGCGCTCTTCTGAGATTTTAGGCAGCGCGGAATTCCAGAAGAGTGCAGAACTCATTTATGTCGGGGCGAAAGTCTGAAATCACATATACTCGAACCTTCAGCTAAGGTCGAGCCTTCTACACCACATCCATGCGATTCATAACGTATCTCGCATACCTAGACAGACGTTGTGAGCAAAAAAGAAAAATCTCCGCGCTTATAGCACCTAGTAAGTGTACGCCTTCAGAACATTTATCAAATCAACGCACTTATGTCACCTACTAATGGTGTGCTGTAGAAAGATTGCAGCTCGGGAAGTTGAAAAATTTTAATAATCACCGCACTGATAATACCTAGTAAAATGTACCATCGACAGAGTTGTCAAAATACCACACTTGCAGCACAAAATAAGAGCGCGACGTCGGAAGATTTCACAAATTACCGCACTGATAGCACTAAAGGTGTGCTGCTGACAGAGTTGTCAAATTACCGCAATGATAGCACCTGCGAAGCCTGCGCTGTAAAGAGATTTGTCTAATAACCACGATGACAACAGCTATTAAGGGTGTGCTGTCGAAAAAATCAAATCTACTGCTACCTCCCAGCCATCTAGCTAGATTTACAGTGCATTATATATACCTAGACATAGAGACAAACAAACGTGAATAAATAAATTCATGCTACACCCGACCATTCATTTGCCCTTTCTTCTTGTCTGTATCAACAAATGTTCAATATTTCTTGCCGTGCGCCATATATAATACTGCTGCATAACCACTCAATGTGCAGCCTATGCTTGCTGAACGAAATAAATGTCGTATTTCATAGAACTTGATTTTTTAAAAGAAAAGTCACGTTCATTAGGGTACGAAAGTCTTTTACACAAGGCTGAAGCACTGCAGCTCAGTAAGAATCATCAAACGTAATACCCTCCTATACACTCTCACGGTACTCTTGTGACTGTCACCCACTAGTTTGCATTAGTGGGCATGTGAATTTGATACTTCATGCACAAACAATCTGAAAAAAAATCACAGACGATTCATAAAAACAGTTTTGTTTCATTAGACTGTAATCTCCAAGAGTAAGCTGGGTGAGTTGGCATCGGAAGAACTAGTCAGATTTTAAGGCGCCTTACTCTGCATATTCGAGGTTTTGCGATATGTTTTCGGGGAACCGATCGCAAAATATGTCTAATTCCAAACCTGATAACGGTGGAGCGCTGTTCAGCACGAAGCACAATTTGGTAAGCCTCTTATTCTTGTGGCTGGCATGTTATGTATATATCACGTGTCACACTTTAGTCGTCCACTCTCAAAATTCATGGGGCTGAGGGGAGGGTCATACGGTCCTACTGCATTCGTTGACAGCGTTCGCGCCGTAGAAAACAAATTGCGCTCTCTTTTACCAGAACTCAATTACAGTTAGTCGCACGTCACGGAGAATTAGCTATGTCCAGCGACGAGCTGCAACAACGTTCCACCACGTGGGCTCACGTGTATCTGCGCAGCAACTGTTATTTAACTTATCTCAGGAAGTTTAGTGAAAAAAATACATCAAAATAAAAGCAGTATTTTTATCGTTGAATTACGTCTTGTGGCTTCACCGTTCGAGAGCTGCCAACTGATGCTTCCCAGTGAATAATCCCTTCGAGAAAAGTCTATTGTGCCACCAAAAAGCGAATCCAAGATACCACCGACAACCGGGGCATCATCGACGGAAGGGTGTCTGGAATGATATAACTGCGTTATAGACAGGGACGGTATTCAACCGGACGAAAATTTGCGGCTTTTCCTGTCCCAGACTTTTCCAGATAACTGAGAAAATCAAGAAAACCCCCGTAACCAAGATTCGAAACCAAACAAATACGAAGCAACGGTAGTACCCACTACAGCGCGATGTTCGCCTTTTTCTTACGTAAGAGTTATTCGGTCGATTCATTCGTTCGCCGCGGAGTTCTCCTACGAGCTGTCAGAGGTTTCTAAACAGTGGCTTCATGGACAATATGAAGCGTAAAACTTGCAGGATTAGAGCAAAAAATCAAGGAAAGCAACCCGTTTAAATTTCCTGCTCTAACTGGGTATCAGGTACATGAAAACGACTGGAAACTTTAACTCACTCCAGCAGTCGACAAAGAATACAGAACCGGGGAGTTGAGGTGATTCCCTCAGACAGTAATCACCATCACGGCTCCATGCATCTAGTCTTCTTCACGGGCATTGAAACTGATAAGAGGGTCGCATTTACGTCACAGTAGTCACAGATAAAGACGTCTATTGCGTTGCATTCAAACTCTTGTTCCTTACAGCCAGCAGTCTAAGAACAAAAGCCATACTTTATATGACCTGCCAAGCAGCATGAAAGTTAATTTATGATGTAATAATACTGGTATATGATGCAAATGGTCCAGTAGTGTTCATCTGCGCTACGCTTCTCGTCCTACTATCAGGCTACAAGTCGACTCAACGTTATGGATCTTTCCCTGCGTTGAATGTTATGCACAACTATATGCGAAATACTTGAATATTTAGCGACTACTAATCGACAGGGATAACTTGTTACAACAACACTTTAAAGGATTTACAATTGCTTTAAGAAGTGTTCTGTCTTCTCACACATTGCTACCATGAGCTCAATCTGATTGACTGAAAAAAGCAGTCGCATTGAGTCTGGATATTTGAATGTTCATAAACTCCGAATTTGGACTACATGGTGTATTTGCTTGTTTCGCATGGTTCTTGTAATATACGGCGATTATTTTCAAAAACAAATTCAACCGACTGGTTTATATAATGAGAATGAAGAGTATTCGCTGAGAGATGAGAAATTAATTTTTAAATGTAATTTAGAATACTGTTGTCTTCAAAGCGTTAAGCAACGCCTTCTTTACTCCGATTAACAGCAACATAAATGACAAGTAGGACAAACAGTACCAAACTACTCCTATCCAGAAGACTCGTTTATTGCATAGGTCTCCGTTTACTCTACTGTACATTCCTAATTGGGCGAGTTTGCAAAATCATTGAACGCTTTCTTATTAGCTGATGGCAGTCCACGTAGCATAAACGATCAGTATTAAAACTTTTCAGTCCATACGACGAAGCTAGTGGAACTATGAACTAGCAGGGTCTAATTACGCAAAATAATTTGTCCATTTCTGCGCGTAATTTACACCAGTACCTATTCCTAATACGTTCATTCTAACATACGTAACTTCAAAATTCAGCACCATGGTCATGTTTGCAATAGCCAAGACATAAACAGCACAAATTTCATAGGTATGTTTATGGTTGACAGACCTAAATACGAATTTCACATACTAGCTTCAATAGTATTTTCACTCTCACAGTCATCACATCGACACCCAAATATAAGAATACATATAGAACGATCAATCACGTTATGTGGACTCAAGAAACACAATGTGCACAGCAGAGCACACCTGCAATCGAATTATCATGCAATGCACACGCGGCCAATACTGCAACATGCTCTGAAACCTCGGTGCGTTCGAGAAGATAAATGCCACAACGCAGTTCGCAATACATTACACTGGTCGACGTCATCCATACGCTAATAGGTTTCGGCGATTTGAGCAGCGCCTCCGTGAGGCACAAAGGGTAACTCGCAAGGAACCTGTTAAATTCAGGTCGCCCACGGACCGTACAAACACCGGCCGATAGAGATGCCACAATTACAGTTGTGTAAAGACAGCCAGGAAGCTCACGTGATATCGCATGACAACTGGAACTATTCCAACCCAAGGTCCCCCGAAGTACTTACTGACGATCAGCTCGATCCATACCACTTACAGCGGAACTACATCTGTTTCCGGAGATCATCCTCGGAAAGTTTGATCTTTTGACACCTTAAGCCATTCGATGGTGAACTGTCTCTCGAAGATTAAACGTCTTCGGTCATTGCATTAAAATATTCACTACTTTTCTAACTACGAATAACCCTACGGAGAGCTGGCGTGTAAATTTCTTTTCACCTTCTGCGTGGGAAACATCCCACTTTACATTTGCTATTTAGCTAGACCTACAGCAGTGACATGCGACTCTCTCCGTCTTATTCAAGTGGCTGCAGTATGCTAGCGAGATTTTACTCTTCAATAACAGCAATAATCGAAATATAAGGCACAGGGTCTTGTTACAGTCTGTTTGGCAGTAAGTAATACCTATTTCAAATGGGGTAACACATTACGGAAAAGCAAACCTTTTCGGGATTGTTCCGACGGATTATTGACACATCAATAAATAAATTCCTCGCTTGTATCAAATAATTTATCTTCATGCATTATACATATTTTCATATCACTCTTGAAAAAGCAATAATGTGTCAAATGATATAATCGATTGATTTAATCATAACTGTGAAAAAACTGGTTATCTTCCACTATAGTTAATAGTCACATATAATTAGGGGCAATAAAGTTCCCCTCATCCTTTATTTCCAATAAAGAACAGAAGAACTAATACTCACTGACAATTTTATGTAATAAATAAGGGTACTATGTTGTACAATCCCCTCCTTTTTCATTCGCTATGGGCAGATAGAATTTGGAATTGGTTTACATATTCACACACCTGTAAGTCCCTAGCGTTTCATCCATTCTTCGTACCTTCTCAATATAAATTACTAAGATGTTTTTGCTTGTTTTTTGAGCTAAAATTTTCCGCGTTTTTATGTTGTTCAGAGTAAAATCTGATAACGGAATATAATGTTACTAATTAACTAACTAATGGAGCAGGGTCCTTTTTTAAAAAACGGACAATCCCTTGAATTGTCACCAAATTTCTCGCCTTTTACGATAATCGAAACACTCAATGCCGTGAGCATACAAGCCAATGTATTACTTCAATAAAAGTAACTTCCTGGGGAAACTTAAGATCCGTATAGACGATGTGTTCTACAGAGGCTATTCTAAGAAGATAAGTTGCATCGTAAGGCTCATATTGGAATAATAATATTTCGTGTTTGGTTTTGCAATACTGAAACTACGTAGAATGGAATATATGTCTTATTTTACAGTGCTAATTGAGCTTCTGGAGTTTCATATCGTCGAATGGAATACCGTTTAATGAAGGCTGATGAAGAACCTAGATAGTGCAGGAGGATGCAGTTATGTTCGATTTTAGGGGACTCACAGTGTTTTCACGGAGAAACTGCAAGAACTAAGCACGATACTCACAGTACGATCGACATGTAGCAGACATTCAAACGGCACATCTCCTGCATATGAGTCAAGATTCGTCACGATTCGTCACAACTGTACCAATCCGCTACATGTATCATTCAGTAGACTGTATCAGACCCCACGTACTGAGGTTACAAGTTTGGTTGAACTGGCGTTAGCATTTCGTGTTAGTTAACACTCATTCCTGCGTGCTGTATAGCCAGACAATGCAAATTAATGGATCACTGCATGCAATTAATGTGTTTAGAAATGCGCCGTTCGGTTTATTCTGCGTTCAACAACATCCAGTTGCGAAGCTGGCACAACATTTATTTGCATCATTTGCTGCTGTCATACAAAATGCTCACTGCTATCCTTGGCAAAGAACTGAGAAATGCTAACGTTGTATTCTGGACTGAATATATTCTTTACCAAGCAAATTCACATACCTCAAAATTGTTAGCAAGAGTCTTCTCCATCTTCACAAACATGAGTACGAAATAGAATTGTTGGTATTGCTCATTACTAACTTGTCTTTTAAGTTGACACCGTACAGTTTTGTAGGTGGGAACCGATACCCTAGAGCAACACAATGCATCCACCATAACATGCCAGACTATAGGAGGTCACAACAATACAAACTTTAGCCGTCGTAAGAAACTCCAACTCGTACATAACACGGCAAGTTCCAAACATAGGTCTATTGTGCATTTCCGTGTCATTTACTGAATAGGCCCAATTTTGCTTAAATCAGTAACTATCCAACAGTGTTTTTAGGCAACTAAGGAGTACTGGTAAAACCAAAAGATTCTCTCTCATGCCCTGCTTACCGAGTATATAAATATGATAAAAATGTTAACAGGAGTGCATCCGCAACTATTGCATTACTGGTTATGGGAAAATTACTTAGCTACACGCCCTGCTATTAAGGAATACTTCCCCATCGTTAAGCTGGATATAAATACAAATACTTTAAACACTGTAAAACGAAATTAGCGTGACGAGAGAGAAAAATATGTTGCCTGCTTTACACGGCACAAGAAAGAAGAGAAGTGTGTTAGCACAGTTTAGGACGGGGGTTTGAAAACTGACAGGGGTAAGAAGACGGCTTCGGAGGGAAAGACATCTACTGTGTCTAGTCTAGTCTATTCTGTTTGTAAATACACAAGCTCAAAGCCAGTGAATGGAGTGAGATACCAGTTGCATCTGCCAAATATTTCGCGTTGCATGAAAAGAAGACACTAGCAAGTAAGATCTACGAATTACTATGAAATGACTCTCAAAAAAAAACTAAAAAGAAGAAGCACAGAAAGGATATTTTACAGAATAATAGCGGAACCGATTACGTCTCACGGGCCGTAAGCCAGGCCTGTCACAGAAACAGAAGAAGCAGACAAGAGACAGAGATGAGATTCTGCGTTTGGTAGCAAGTGGGTGTGTGCGTGACCCGAACACGAGCAGACAACATGAAATTCAGGGTAAAGACTTATCACCCTTAATTTGATCAAATGTTCCAATCTTAAGAGACACCTAGCATGTACAGAATAACATATTAACACAACTTAGTGCTTGTTTTAAAACTATTCGCCTACGTGTAGAAGGCGTATTAAAACTACTGTCCGTTCGTCTGTCCGCAAGTAAAACCCGACAATGGCTGAATGGATATTCATAAAGTTTCAATCCAGAGAGTATAATTTAACAAACCGTGGAGCCATTTGAATTTTGCTTCAAATCGGAACAATGTAACGGCAAATTTACATGAAGGCTTATGCATCTATTTACAGGGAGGCCTATGTATATATTTACAGGGAGGCCTTTGTATCTATTTACAGGGAAGCTTATGTACTTATTTACAGGGAGGTTTATGCACCTATTTATAGGGAGGCTTATGAAACTATTTACAGGGAGGCCTATGTATCTATTTACAGAGAGGCTTATGTATCTATTTACACTCCAAAGTCCAGCGTAAATCACTAATATAAATCTAAACCAACATATATTTCGAGGAAACACTGCAACGAACGAAACACGCATTTTAGATGCAACACAATTTCCCGTAAGTTACATATAATTCGCGATAATGGTAAAAATTAAAACTACGCAGGCTGTCCCGAGCTTCTATGTTGAACGACTCAAAAACGTTTCAGAACACAAGCCTACCCACTCTCCCACTCGAAGAACAAACGAAGGCCATGGCTGCATTAAACAAAGCTGAAAAGGTCTGTTGTATTCTCTTCATGTAGTACTCATTAAAACGACGCTGAAGCACAGGCCCACACTGCAATATGTATGCATGTAATTCACGCGCATATACACACAGTTACAATAAAACTGTTCTAGTGCGTGTGCAATAACAATTAGGGTTGACGTTTCACTATTGATTGCTTAGTCAAACATATACAGGCTAGCATTAACTTCACACCAGTGTGATATTTTTACACTAACTTAGCAGTTTCAAGTGAATATAATGTTTGTCTACTAAAGGGAAAGTGCACAATAGTTCCAATTATCTGTTTATAAACTGACACAACTTCAGTCCTGATGTGTCTGTTGTGTAAAAAGAATGACAGAATACCATTAAAGACTCTCATTTATTAGTTTTCCTTTAGGTCACTGATTTCATGCTATTTATGCGGGAGTCTATCGAAATCTAGGGGGCAATAACAGAAGGAATATGCTACAACAATTATACCATTCGCAGATTTCACACATTCTTGTAACAATGCATGTGAGTATTGTTATAATCTCAAAAATTCTCATCCTCATCATGTTTCTAGATTTTAGTTTATAAAAGTCTCATTCTCATTAGCAAGTGACCGTACGTCTAAGTTATTATGGAGAATCGTACCAAACTCCACATGTCTAAGTATCTGTATGCGATATTTTAGTCTACCGCTGATGTTTCTTACTTTCAATAGCTTGTAGAACATAAAATTTTACAACCCCTTCTAGCTAACACATCGGATACTTAAACATGATAATATTTTACTATATGATGTCAAAAGCCGGAGACAGATTGTTCGGTCAAAACATAATGAACAACGAATTATTAGTCACCCACGCAAAATGCGGTCTTTCCATCCTGTGCCATACTCAATCACTCACAAAATCACCCACCCAGTGAAATAAAATTTGTTTCGACACTGAATTATTCATTGCTTGAAAACTTTAAGACGAATCGCGAAAATTATTCCAATGGACATAGAGGGCACCAGTAACTTCATGAAGATTATATTCAGAAATTTTAAATTTGATTGCATGTCTCAACGTTTTAAGCTCTTTTAAATTATGTCTAGTTCGCGATGAAAGTTCGGGTTAAACAAACAGCAGATCCAGCCCACTGTTTAAAAATTTAAGCTTGTCGTGCAGTACAGGTCACAGTCATTCCTACACAGTTTCTCGACTAAACGGAGCCCCTACGTCGGGCAGATGGCAGCAACGATAAGTTTGTTGTCACCTACATTTAACAGGAATTATGGATGGAACAATATCCGGCCGTTGTGTTTCGAAAGATCACAGCCCACACAAGGACGACCATGTGCAGATGACGTCTAACTTAACAGTGATCATATGGCCAGCTACACATGCTAATCACTGCAGGGTATCGCGAGAGCGCCGTTTGCAAGAATACCTTCAAGGAGGTGGTTGATGAAAACGTCTGCCTCTTAGCACTTCAAGTCCAGTAATATTTAAATCACGGATTTTATTGTTTACAATTCACTGTCTCTCTTCACACCAACAGTTAAGTGAATGTTTACACTAAGTGCCTCAGCAACCAAAATACCACAACAAACAAATAACCTGGCTCAACTGAAAGGGAGGCAGAAGCCAACTTTTTGTCACGACAATTCATTAGCATCAACTTACGTCACCGTTCTGATAATACTAGATCGAGATTACAAATTATGACATTATTTGTGTCATATTACTCCATTCCTCCCTAAAATATAGTTCTTGGTCAAGGCATTTTCTTTAAGACTTGAATTATCAAATCACCATAATCGTTGCCTTTTCTATGGTGCCTTATTGTTGACCTCCAGCTTCACGAACTGGACGAATGCCCGTTGTTGCCTCTACCTCACTGTTTTCCAGCACGTCAGTTTTCGCAAAATATACTGCAGTGTGTAAGCCATGGAGGATAACTCCCACCTCTCATAACTGGATCAGCGATGAATATGAAGTACGTTCGTGTAAGCTTCAAGTCAGAAGTCGAAGAAAATGTAAAAGAGTTTTAGGAACGGTTCAAGATTCACAGAAGAGTGATAACTTACATGAACAATAGCATTAATCTCATGAAGCGTGCTGTAACTGAAGAGACTACAAACTGGGCTGCAACTGACTGAATAGGAAGTATGGAGAAGGTAACGAAGGACGCAGAGGACACATATGCATCGACTGAGCCAAACTTACATTTCCATAGGGAAATGGGAAAGACAAATGACATATGGATCCGACCTTGACCAGATTTATCCTCTAATCTTATCTAATACTCCCTCTTTTCATCCTACGACGCTTTTTTTTGGAGCAGTGGATGGAGAGTAATTAAGTGATGCCACAAGGAACAGAAATGAAGAATAAAGAATAAGCAATCATACAAGAGAAAGCAGGGCTCCTAGAACTGACACAGTTTACACTGCCCAGGGTGGTCGATCCCCGAAGGCGTCCTTATTGAATTCGCTGGAAAAAAATCCAGTATTTAGTTCTCCGCCAGTAGACACCAGAACATAAATTCATAGTGGCGTGGCAGAAAATGCGCAGACCCTGTAATTAGAAGTTAAGTGAAATCGCCGTAGTGAAAAAGACCCACCTACGCATTTCTCCCGCGTTCTGCGTGCGAAGTGCATGAAACGAACTGCTGTCTGTCAACACGATTATCTCCGACGTTACCAAACGGAGGGGAATAACAATAACAATAACAATAACAATAACAATTTTGTGCCCGCGATATAAATTGTCAAGCACATTTACTCTGGTCCAATAGGCCTATACAGCTCCATTTACAAGACCAAACGGAATATTTTATCACTTTTTAACATTTCATCCTGCATGATTTTAAAAGATATTATGAATTTAATTAAGACTAAAAATAATTTTTGTACAATATCTGTGTGTAATGACTTTTTTACAAAACACAAGAAAACAATTTCTTCCCCCGTGTACAGCGTGGATACCTGGCAGCGGCTTGAGCATTAGCAGGTTTAAGTTCACTTGCAAATGAAGAAGAATGCAAACTCACTGTCAAACACAACTTTATCCATAACCAGCAATCAGCTACATGTTTCGGTTATATATATATATATATATATATATATATATATATACATATATATATATATATCCATCATCAGGCCGAATACAAAACCATAAATATAGCATTTTATGATAGTTTTTTCCTAGTTATGGTTCTGTATTCAGTCTGATGATGGCTATATGCAGCCGAAACATGTAGCTGATTTTTGGTTATAGATAAGTTGTGTTGGACTGTGAGTTTGCATTCTTTTTTCAATTACATGTGTATTTAAACACAACGGTGATGTCTTGTCGGACAATTATGAAAAATGGTTAAGTTCGTATTACCGATGAAATGGCATTATGTCCAATGATGTGCTACGAGCTGGACGGCCCCGGGTTCGAATTCCTGCAGAAGCAAGAGATGTTTCACTTTTCCAAAAGTCTATACCGGCTCTGGGGCCCACCCAGCATCATATTCAGTGGGAGCCAGGGTCCTTTCAAGGGGATGCAGTGGCAGTGCGTGAAGCTGTCTACTCATCACCATACATTGCCGAAGTTAAGAATGAGTGCAGCTATATATCTACCCCTCCCCCCCCCCCATATGCCTTCATGGCACTGACAGGGACAACTTCACCTTTCGTCCACTGAGGTAAGGAGGATAGATTTTTCTCTAAATAATACGGACAGAATTAATGCAGACGTCGGGAAAAACATACGTCTTACATGAATCAAGATAATGCTGCGCTTACGGAGGGACAAGTCAGTTGTTGGCGAATTTCCTTCAGCGCGATGCAACATGTGTGTAGTTACAAGCGTCCTGCAAATCGTTTCCGTAACTCCACTAAACTCGCCCAACCTACCTCTTCAATCCATTCCGCTGTCTTTATATGGGTGCACATTTTTCTGTTTCGTATGTGATTGCCCCCAAATGTTTGCGTTATTACTGCAAATTACGTTCATAAACTCCCAGCAAGTCCGCGCGCTCTCAAAATAGGGTGACACAAATACAAACCGTGCGGGCAGCTCATGTCCGTTAAGACACTTTTTTTATCACACTGTTCCTTTATGAGTTTTTCATCCAGTGCTTTAATGACGCTGTTTCAACTAATAAAGTTAGGAAAGTGAACGTCACGTTACCCCTGTGCTTAATTTCGGACCACGTCATGGGAAGCGGAATATAGTTCAATGCATTCTTAAACATGGCACAAGAGACAGGTGGTCAGCTTCATGTTCCGGCCATTGTAGCCTCAGATACGGAGTTCCCAATGCCCACTATAAGAGTGGGTGGGTGGACCCCAGAGCAAATCTGGACGCTGTGGAGCATAAAAAAATCTCTTGCCTTTGTTGGGAATGTAACCCAATTTCTCAGTCGTCCAGCCCGTAGACTAGTCAAAACACCGACTCAACTGAGCTATTCAGTTACATAGAAGGGACAAAGCGTCAAGTAACAGGTCTGAATGTGGTACTGAATTATTCATCAAGATGGACGGTCAGAAAACGTTTTCAACTACTTTAAGACAGCATTTCAGAATTCGTCCAGCAATATAAGATTTATAAATGGGTACTTCCCTCCTCGCATTCAACCAATGAAATGAGAATGAGCCTATAATATTGAGTGGTAAGTTAGTTGCTGGAATAAAACGGTCGCCGTTTAATTGAAAGTAACCGATTGCCCTTTCATTTATCATATGACAGCACGAGGTATCCCTATCAGAATAACCCGAAACGGAGCCTAGATTCGAAAAGTGTTCTTCGCTAATAAAATACTATAGTGTTACCATCACATAAACCTCCTCGGTAATTCTATAAGGAGGCCATAAGTAATTTAAATAAACTGGTTAAAAATATACGAATATTAGTTTAAGTGAGAGGAATAAGCCGAGATTCAAACGAGGTTCTTTACGACAGAGGTTCTGTCGTTTAACCTAATTCATGATTACATTCCTGTAGGAAACACTTTATTTTATTCTGCAAACTTTACGAAACACAATTTAATCTGTTAACAGTTCATTTTAATATCCGCCTTCAAAATTAGTTGAAAAGTCCATACGTCAGCCACCCTGAGAGATTAGGAATGGAAACATCTTAGGCAATATTACCGGGTAAACAAACGCGAAACTCCAGGAAGGCCAATTACCGTAAAGTAATCCTCTCTTAACAAAGCTGTTTATCTGGTTTAAATACTACGTACACACCTGTCCACTCCTATTTACAACACACTACACCGTGTGTCTGAAAAAGAACACGAACGTGTTCAGTGTTCACTGTATCACGCGTCAGTTACGGAATTATTCAATAAATCAGAACTAAGCTAATCTTAAATTAAGTCGGCTAATCGATACACATTCAACAATTAAATTCCTTCCAATTGCGACTGATTGTCCGCCCACGAACGAAACGCAATGTACCTTTCAGTAGGGCAGGCTCAGAAACGTCTGCAAAGCTTACAATACAGATCTCAGAACGAAAGCAACATCACGGCACGTGCTGTATGGGTGACGTCAATTGCATGGTGTGAGGACAGTGACACCGAGTTTCATACCGATAATAATGAGACCAGTAGCTTTAGGCTGATAGCTTTTGATAAATGGTCAGCGATTTTAATTCTCCGTAATCAACACACCATCCACTTTCCACGAATGATTTAATTCTTTGTGGGGGGGGGGGTTAAATGTTCACTCAGCTGTGAAATGAGCTGGATGCTCTCCAAGTGCATAGGCGGCGTTTTTTAAGGTTCTATAAAAAAAAGTTAAAACGGATACACAGATCCGCAGGTCCCTTTATCGGGAGAGAGACGGTCATATTATATCGCCACGTGTGCCTTTACTTTACCTTCAGCAACAATCGATGTTAAGCATTGTAGTGAATTATTTTGGGTGTGTTATTTAACAAGGCCACCTAATTCTAGGATTACATAGCGTCAGTGACAGATGGATAAATGGTGGTGGAATCTACAGCAATTAAAACGTATGAATTATGAGGAGATTTCAACTTCACATTTCTATGTTCTAATTTAAAACCCCACGTGATAAAATGTGTCAATTATAGCACTGTTGCACCTGAGGATTCCGTACTTGTGGATCACGACGCTGCGTCAATTGAAAATCAGATCCCGACGTTTCGAGGGAACTACAAGGGGCAAAACGTTCTACAAACTCTCGAGCATTATAGGTGAAGGCACTACGTTGTTTCGAAACGTCGGGACCCGATTACCTATGTACGCAGCGTCATTATATATATGATATATGATACGATACGATATATGATATGAAACGATATACTTGTTGACTGCAATTGGATTAACACCCGGTGGCAGTAGTACATTACACATTTACCCATAAAACAATACACAGAACAACACTATGAAACAGAATACACAGAACAGAACATATATACCAACAAGAATACATAAACACTATAATAAGAATTATAACATAACTATAAAAATACATAATTTACAAAATTAAACAAAAGCACAAAAAAACATACAACCATGTATACAGTGACAAAAAATGGAAACAAAGAATATGACAGAATGTGATAAACGAAAAAGTCATATAAACTGCAAACTTCGTATGATCTATATATTTTCTAATAATGTAAGACACCCTGTTACTAAGACTTTCACTACACTTCACCCAACTACACTTCACTTCACTACATTTGTCGATACTTCACTTCCTCTCAAACTTCACCCAACTACACTTCAGTCCTCAAATGAACGTAATTCTTAACTTAAAGTATGCTTAGAGTTTATACGCGGTCGTCTAGTGATCCTCCTACATCACAGGGAGTATCGGGGGCGGGGGGAGGAGACGAGAGGGAAGATACGTCAAATCGAAGTTACACAAAACAGCCTCTTTTATTGCACTCGAGTCACTTGATGTTCCACCAGAGCACACACACACACACACACGCACACGCACACGCACGTACACACCTACATCCTGCCCGCTGCCTTAATCCTCCCGAAAGATACCCGTGAGTAACGTTTTCTTGTCTTTCTGTCTACGCGTTGCCAAAATTCGGTCAGGCTAGTATCGCCTGAATTCAGGGTCGAAGCTCACTGGCTAAACCGCGCCACGCCACAAACTAAGTACTCTGTTAGCCAGCCGAAATCCATTCTGTCACACGATCCCCGCACCCTTCCTCCTCTCACCAACTAACTGCAACAAGCTAAGCGGACGGCCCAAGGCAGCAATTTGCAGAGAGAGCAGAACGGACGTGACTTGCCGTTGCGAACCTTTATAAAAATTTTATTAGTTTTTTTTTTTATTTTCATAGAACCCTTACATCTCAAGGAAGCCTGTTACTGTGATCGAACCTGGAACGGCGGCTTCAATTAATACGACAAATTTAGATCAGTAAGTTCTCACACTTCGTATAACTTAACACAGTTTCGTGTGTTCGCTGATTCTGTACATCGTCTTCACTTGTAATCCGCATCTGAAGATTTATCGGAGAAATTTAATTTGTACGAACAATACAGGCTCAATCTTCAAGTTTCTATCTACAGTATTCACGCAACTGGTCATGTTGTGATATAAGAAGGGACATGCAATTGCTTCTTTTGCACCTTCAGTATCGAAGTTTGTTCCGTAATTTAGAATATAGGAACAGAGAAAACAGGAGTGTTGAAGAAGAAAAGGACTTAACATCTAGTGCACTGCAGAAATGCAAGCAAATATCTTTAAGAAGTTAAAGGATTATTTCCCTATTCTTTATTTTAATAATCAAGTCCAAAGCCCAACATTTACATTAGCATTATATTCTTCACTGCGAGCACTGACTGATAAAACAGTATCTACTTCTGTTAATGCTGTCAGTTATCTCACCTAAAGCTGCTATCATCACAAGGTTAGATCAGCCAACACCTGCTGTTCATTTAGCTTATCAAGCACACGTCCCTTCCCTCTCCCCGCACTGCGAACATGGTCACAACATCCGTAACAGGAGAACTGGTTATCTTGGGCATTCAAACAAGCAGACAGCCATATTGGGTCCTGTGTGTCGTGACAGGGTGCACTGGGCCTTTACTTACGAGAAAATAAATTTCGATTCAGAACAATAACTTTGATAGCAAATGGTCTGTATTGAAAGATATAAATAAACACGCTGTATACGCCGAATGCAATGTCAGATTGGCTAAAGAGAACATCGCCATTATCTACATCGGATACTCCGTGGAAACGCTCAACAAAACCATTAAAGTATGTTTACGAAGTTAGGTGAGAAATACAAAGCGTGTCTTTGTAGACGGGAAGGAAAACAGCTAACGCATTAGATCCACTAACAATGGGAACGTCTAGTTATCTTAGTCAAGCAACTGTATCACACACACACAGAGTGGAATGTGTAGACCTACAGGTCGTATCTCTGCGGAAGTTAAAGAGATCGAACATCTGAAACGGGTTCAACACTCTGGTAACCCCATTTCGCCTCTCGCAGTGTTTGTCATGTGAATATTGTGAGCTTGATGAAGCAGACAGCTGTTTGGCTATGTTTCCACATGCCGTGCGTGCGTGTATGTGTGTGTGTGTGTGTGTGTGTGTGTGTGTATATACACACGAGTGAAAAGTTATTTTAAACTTGTCTGGAAAGACAGAAGTCAACATACAAAAAAAAAACTTGACGTAGATACATGCTGCTTCCTCTGTGTTGGTATCAAAACAGCACATATTGAGCAAAGATTTAAGATCTGTGCTATTTTAGTATGTGACAGAAAAATGACGTTAGTGCATACATTGCTATGCCAAATTCCCACAGGACGAGGCGGTGTTTGGTCCCAGTGTAAGCCTATATTACAATAAATATGATTTCAAAAATGGCCTTAACAGGATTTCACACTGTGTAGTGTAAGTTTCCTCCAACGTTTCGGCCGAAAATCAGAACAAACCCGTTACATGAAATGATGTAAAAGCCAGAACACCACCATATTAACAACATCCGCCGTCAAAACTTGAAATAAGACATAACTGCATAAATAATCTCTAATCTATATGCTTTTCCTCGTCTTATTATAGAACACACAAATAGATGTGTTTCTATAGAAAATTAACCTGGAGGGGCGACTTCATTACTGGGGACCCTGGATGATATGTAGAAAAGGCTCTGGAGTTGGACATCTCTTTCTATAAGGGCTCCGTTGGGGTACCTAAAAGGGAGCTCATTTACCAGGGACTTTGAGAGATGGATGAATGGGGCTCTTCAAGTAGCGCGTCTCTCTCTGAGGGAGCTCTGTGAGGGGAACCCGGAAGGAGGGTCCTTTACTGGAGACCCTGGAGGATGTGTATAGGAAGGCTCTGGAGGCCGGCATCTCTCTCCATAGGGGCCCCGCTGGGGAACCTGGAAGGGGGCTCGTAAACCGGGGACGTTGAAAGATGAATGAAGGAGGATTCTAGGAATGGAGCATCTCTCTCCGAAGGAGCTCTGTGAGGGGAACCTGGAGGGAGGGCTCCTTTACTGGTGAACCCGAAAGATACGCAAAGTTTCTGGAAATTGACGTCTGTTTCCACAGGGGCCCCGCTTTTGGGAAACATGGAGGGACGCTCCTTTCCTAGGCTCTTTGAGAGAAGGGATAAATTCATTTATTTATTTGTGGGAATTTTTATAAAGAATTTGAGAGATACGTAAAAAGGCCTTGTCAGCGGGCAGCTTTCTTCGCAGGGGCCTTGTAAAGGGGAACCTCTAGGGGTTCGTTTACTGGGACTTTTGACAGAAAAAGATAACGTATATCTGGGTTCCTCTTTTGTGGACCCAGAGGACATTATAAGTTAAGTCTGGGGGCCATCTGGAATTTTAGCAAGGAACGTGGCTCCACTGAAATGATAACAGATTATGGGGCACAAAAGGCCCATTATATAAGGCCTAGGTGCATCGGGACCGTTAGGGCCCGAACCCAAAAGCCAATCAAACAACTACTGAAATTTACCGCATAAAATGCAACAAATCCAGAATACATAATATTTTTTCGCTGGTCAGAACTACGACCACGTTGTCTGTGTGAACCTACTTGCTAGGTGTCTGAGTCACCAAAGAATTTCTGTTTGTGATTCGCCGTATATACTGTTCATTCACTCTGTTGACCATCACCGTCTCTGTACAATATTCCTCATATAGGCCTATGCGGCATGTGTACAACGACCTTGGAAGAATGCAAGAAGGAGCTTTCATATCTTACTCAAGAAAATATCATACCAATTAGCCTGGAGATCCTGAAGAAGACAACGAAGAAAGTTTGGACAGCCGATCTCCGGCCGATACGAACTGTGTGCTTTCCCGACGCAATTCAGGCGATACACATCACCTTCACACTGCATATCTGATCCGGTTATTGTGCATAATTCTTAACCGATTTAGATGCTGTTTAGTATAATCGGACCATACACTAATCCACTATGTCACCACACGTGTCACGCAAATCGATGCAGTGAAAGCCATACCTTGCTTAAGGGCGCAAATGAAATATTGCCCTAATTTCCTACATTTTCCGTCCCACTGATGGAATTCAGTGCTGAATTTATGCAGGTACCGCCGGTGAGAAATTATGAGCTTCGTGAAAAGTGGCGCAGTGAAGGCCACACTTTACTTAATAATGACCTAAATGAAGTTAAGCATGTGTGTTCCACATTTCTTACCTGATTTCAGTGAAATTCGGTGTAACAGATCTCCAGGCAATGAGATTCTCAGGAAATGTGTGTTTCGTGAAATGTGTGCATTGAAACCAGTACCTTATGTAACGGAAAAATGAAGTTCGCCCTACAGCCTGCCATTAAGGCACAGAGGCGGAGTAGAGGTATAGCTCTACTCTTTCTTTAACCTCGGAGCTAGAGGGGGTGGGTGGTCAAGGCTACGCCCCGGCCGCCTTACCTCCGGGAAAGACCCGGTACTCATTGTATAGGATGCTGGGTGGGCCCCAGGGCCGGTCTGGACGGGTGCGGAAAATCTCGTCCCCACCGGGATTTAATCGCCGGACCGTCCAGCACGTAGTGAGTCACTATACCGAATGAGCTATCCAGGCCTACCTTAGTACGTGTAACTTTGTAAAGCAGTCCCTGTACAGGACTGTTACAGGTCTACAGGGTTCCGGGAGGTTAAGGATCCCAAATTTCGAGAGAATCTGCACATGAAGATTGTCAGCCCTACGCATCTGCCACCTGTACTCCCTATCAGTACTCCTGGTACTCATTTCTGCTAGAGACCGAGCGACCCCAGGGCCATAGTGGGGCGGGAAAGATTACGTCAGAAAAATGCCTGTGACACCACCGGGGATCGAGCCCGCGACCTTCCGACTTGTAGAACAGTACACATAACTTCAGTTTACGACATTTACTTACATTAAAAGTTTCTACTGCATTCGTCGATCGCAAGGATAACCGTCAAGGATAACATTCAATAATCACTAATGTAGAACTAACAGAGGTTTTACAAAATATTAATTACAGAATTAAAATTTTACATCTCATAAAATATACAGATACCGGTGTGTTAACATTTATGTTTAAAACTTCAACGTACAACTTCAAAATGTTGGCGTATTCTAATTTAACGTTTTGAAAGCGGTGGCTGCATGTATATTATAAATCACCGTGTTTTGTTCATTCCTCCCTGTCTTGAGTCTTGTGCTTTCCGTACGGTCTCGTGTTTCGTCCTATATAAATTTTGAATATCGTTATTTTGTTGCTATATTAAAAAGTACATTGTACACGTAATTTCTCTGCCTTTTTTTGATGGTCAGTTTATCTTGTACGTTATGGTTGCGTAGATAGATAAGTGCAGTAGCAGTGGGCATATTGCAAACCGCAAACTCTCTGGATGAAGCAAGAACTTCCCCATTGAGGTTCGCCTCATTTCCGGCTTGTTAAACGTTTCAGTCTATACTGAATTTTCGTGGCCTCTAAAAAACGGAAGTGACTGACGGCTCGTTCAAACCATGGATATCTTATTACCTTTGACACAACGCAAATTCTTTGTTTTCCAATGGCTGCCTAAAGCAGAAAATTCTCCAATGAAATCATATTGCAAGATCAAATACTTTTCGAGTCTCGAAGGCTCATACAATATATAATAACGGGGTGCTGATAAGTCCTTAGCGCGACCACGAAGGAAACAAGCTTGGAAGCATGTCAGGGACACGCGCGATTTCAACAATATCGAGAGGCGAGCTGTCATCAAGTCCCCCCCCCCCCCGCAAGGCAAGGTACCGAAGGAAATTCACGCCATTCTAACAGAAACATTAGCTTGTTTCCTTCCTGGTCGGGCTAAGGACTTATCAGCATCCCTGTAATTTAAGTACAAATACAGGTCCCTATTATGAAAGGCGTTTTCTGCGATGAACTTCCTGTCTATCAGAATACCCAATTCAGCGCGCTGGGATTATCAAATGAGAAGACCTTGAAGACGAAAATTAACCTGAATGACATGCACAGATTCAGACCTACCGCACAGTGAACACGTCTCGTCTCCAGTATTGAAATAATCGTTGTTCTGAAATCCAGAATATTCTAAGAAATACACTCTGTGGGCAGGATGTAGAATCTGATCACATTAAACCTGGTGGTACATAAAGTAACAAATGGGCCTGAAAGGGGTTAACACCCATTGCTTGTGTTACTCTCTGCAAGATTACATACCAAACAAAGTAGGCTCACGTTATTACCGTAGTCCCTGCGGGCCCGTGTGTGTGTGTGTGTGTGTCCTCGTTTCAACTGCTGAACCATTTAACAAGACTCACGAAACTTGATACGCACGTTACGCCAATGAAGGACAACCCCACACCAAAATCTTATATTTCCTATAATCAGGACTAATAAAATGTCGAAAATGCGAACTTGCTGTGGCGAGAGGGCCAGCTGCACAACTCACGCTAGGATCCTGAAATGGTGTATAGCTATACGTGTTGGCCAAAATTAGCAACATTTGTGAAGGTAATATTCCTTGTGAAGTATATAATAAGATCACAGCCGTGCTGAAAATAAAATGTCAGTAGCTTTCGGTTTGACGGCAACAACAAGCGCACCATTGGCGATAGGTAGTTGAACTCTAGAAATAAGATAATTTATATTCATAGTTATACGTCATACCATGAAACACAGTTCGCACGTCAAGAATAACGTGCCTTCACAAGGCGCCAGTTTGAATCTGCAGGGTTATATCCAAGACATTTAAGGCATACAAAATCTGCACTGATGGCCTCATATCTACACAAAATAATAATAATAATAATAATAATTAGTAACATTCTACTGCACCGGAAATTTATGCCACAGGAAAGATAGGACTGTAGCACCTTGATCTTCCATTGCATGCCTCTTCTCTGTAATAAACCCATAGGCAAATTTGCACGTTAAGTTCCTAGGGAAGGAGTGCTGTCTGGGAATACTCGACCGTTACACTTATTATTTCCCTGCCATCAATTATACAGACACTGCTTCTGCAGGAACTTCTGAAAGGGAACCAGGGTTGACGTCACCTGACGTACAGGTCGAAATATCAGTGGCGAGCGATCCTCGAATAACAATTATTTTTATTTACAATTTTTGTAGAGTCCGAAATCAGAACTCGGTGACTTTCATATTCGTGTTTCCGTGCATCGTTAGTATGATTTTATAATTACAACCAACAAGATGCAACTATTCTTTTCTTTTTGATTATTTATTTCTAAAAGGCTCTACATGTTTCGGGCGGTTCCTCCGCCCATCATCAGGAGTGCATAACTGTACATTCAGCTTCAGGTATCTCATTCACGATACCAGCCTGCAGCAGTACTGGTTGACAATATCTGAAGCTGAAACTGGGCGGAGGAAGCGCCAGAAACATGTGCAGCCTTTTAGAAATAAATAATCACAAAATAGTTGCATCTTGTTAGTTCTAATAATAAAATCTACTCGGTGACTGTGGGAAGTCTTGTTTGCTTCTGTTCCACTGATGTGGGCAGACATGTTAGCCTTCGAAGACTGCTGTTTCCTTAGATGTGAAGCCATACAGTGCGGGAGAAATTTTCCGACGTCGCATAAGAAATTACTGCTTCAGTGATCTAGAAGATAAGTCATCTGCCCTAACGATGAAGAAAATTTCACTAAATCATCGATCCAGACGATGTCACATGCCAAAAAAGCATCGGTCTTTACAGGCAAAGCCGTGCATGGAACATTTATATTCAATAGATACGTAATATCTTTAAAACGCATTTTTGTACTTTGAAAGCACGAGAAAGAAAAGGCTAAAGGTATTTAGGACTGCTTTTTTGATAATTCTCTACGGAAACTGGTACTAGCGGAAATAATGGACAGAACAAATTAATAATAATTATAATAATAAATGTGGGGCAGTATTTATGGAAGCATTTAAAATAATTCAACAGCCATAATTTCCTCCCGAAATTTTTGACAAGTCCTAGCATTTGAAGTAGAGGTGACCAGTTCTGCGTCTTGCTTGCAGTACTTCAGGTATTAACGTTCGTTTTGTGAAAGAGTTCCTTCTAATATAGAGTGACTTACACAAAAGAAAATATTCCTGCGTCATTAAAATGATTAAGCACAGCAGTTTGTAACATAGGCTCCTTTCACTTCCCTCTGCTTGAATCCTGCACTGCCAGACGCTGTTTAAGCAGGTCCAGTGAGAGATACAGAATTTCGGGAAGTCGAAACTCTGAGGATAAAAAGCAGTCCCATGACAGGCCTGGAGTGGCCCAGAGGGTTCCAGGAAGTTAAGGCTCTCAGATTTCGTGACAACGGCACAGGATGGTGGTAGGCTGTCAGCCTTACGCACCGGCCGCCTTTACCCCCAGGAAATGCTCCTGGTACTCATTTCTGTTAGAGGGCCATAGTGCGATCGAAAGGATTTTATGTCAACGAAAAATCCAATGACACCAGCTGGGATCGAACCAGCGACCTTCCCATTTGTAACACAGCACCTTAACCACTGTGCTACCGCGGTTCCCACTCTGAGGATAACCTTATCAAATTCTCCATTTCCAGCATATCTGAAAGGTTTATCATATCAAAAGATTTTCACGTTTAGTTCCTTGGAACATGGCCGGATCCGTGCATCACCGGGAGAGGGGATTACATGATGATGAACCAAAGACTCTTTCCCACAATACGCTAAACACGAGCACTTCCGAAGCCTTGCAGAAAATGCAGTCTACGGAACTACTGCTGTAATTTCAGGAAGTCTGTAGAAGAATTCTGAAGCCATGTTAATTACTTTCTTTGCAGTGTTTCTAGCTTACACTGGAACACGACCCAACGGCTACGTTTGTAAGCATGGTTAGGAACCATTCGCAAAAGTACAAAGTACCTTTATCAGACGAGTGATCATTTATCCTAAAAGAATGCCTCTGTTATTCGGTCACACCAGTAATTAAACTAGACGGTTAAGACAAAAGAGGTTGCGGGCAAATACCTTCTTAACTCCAGCGTGTTCATATTCACACTTCGTGCCGAAACTTTATCTTAAATAAAGTAACAAAAGTGATAAAACAAAGAGTCAGGCCATCTTCTACCCGGATTCTGCGCTGAATTACAATGCAATCGGTTTCGTTTGATACGGGTATTACATTTGAATTGAATTCGACTTGCTCCAAAATAAAATACTATACAGTTTATAAAATTATAATGAAAGTAATTTATTTCAGTGTCTCATGACACTTCTGTTAAACGAGCGCTCCGGTAACTTTCTGAAAAAGTACATACATATTTAGACTGGGCGCACAAAAATCTCACTAAGCCGCGGGCCCAGCAATTGAAATATGAAGTAAAGTGCCAACTTGCTAGTTGAAGGAACTTTGCAGCGGGGCCCGCATTATACTTCCCAGTAAATAGCAACGTTACGCGTCCCACATTAACTAAACCGCTGCGGTTCTCCAAGGAAGTACCTTGGCATGATTTCGAGTGACTGAAAGTATAATACACCTAGTTTTGTAAATAAAGGTACTATAAATTAATCTGATAAAATATCGGAATTACAACATCAGTTTATGATTAAGGGGAGTTAAGGCACTGAACAACTTCCAGCTTAGGAAGCATGATTAATATCATTTAGTATACGTACTCTCGGCGTAGGTGTTGCCAAACAGTTAATGGCTGAAATTTACAGGCAGCCCACACAGTAAGACGGGAAAGGTGACGGTCACGACTGCACCGTTAAAGGCAAGCCTATTTCCGTCAGTAAAGTTCTTATAACTTGCTGTGCCTCCCCTTTATGTCTATATAAATAGCTTTTCAAATACACCATAACTTCCACGAGAAAAGAAGTTTTCTACGAACATCTCGCCCACTAACAATTTCGCGAGAATTCCGCATCTCTCTTAACATCCCCAATGCAAGTCTCAGAATTTAATCACCTGAGTTCCAATGTTACCTACAATCATGAGAAGTATTAAATAAGAAAGTTAATAAGCTTCAAGATAAATGTGGAATAATAACAAGAACAGTAAAAAATAGACATAAGAACAGAAGCAAGTTTAAAATTTACGAGGTTTTGGTAGATTTAATTCTTTGACATGGTAGTGTTATACAGAGTATGTTAAGAAATACAATAAATTTCAGTCAGCAGATAGGATACGAATATATAAAATGTTAAGGACTGAACTAGACTGGATAAATTAATGAAATAAGATATAATAAAAAATTCGATATTGTTTTATCTTCAGGAAAAAATTGTGATATGGAGAACAACATACAGAACATTCAGAAAGAATGGCTAAATCTCCAATGCATACAAAGTTTTAAATATAACCCTGATGGGACCCACATAAAGCTAAGGAAATCGTCAAATATAGCAGGCCAGAAGTGGAGATAGCGATGAAGTGGAGGAAGAGAAGGGCGAGGAAAAGCAGATGAAAAAACAAAAAAAGACGGTATCTCCAACGCAATGCACGCATGTGGTCCCTCTGATGCAAACATAACGGCGACCTAGCTGGCTGTATCTCTTGAAAAGTATCATTGTTCAGGGCGTTACACTACGATGTTGATGCAAACTTATTTAAAGAATTAGAGACTTATTCCAGCTAGAAAAATGCTGAAATAACACTTTATATCTGCTCCAATCGCTTCACAGGCGTCAAGGAAACTTTAACTGAGAAAACTGTAAGTCGCAAAGCACTGCACTGTACTCACAGAACTCTCTAAACTATAACAATATACGTTACACTATCGCATATATTCAAATCTGTGTAGACGGTCATGAAATAATTACGGCAACAGAACTGCAAACAGGATGCTTCAGTGTCAGCCGACATTGTCCTTAAAATTGTATGCCTAGGGCAATACACAGTCGCAAGGATACGCAGCATCTTTACGTATAATGTAAAACAAAGCATGGAGACCAGGCGAAATTTTTCCTAACCTTTCTATTTTGTGGGTTTAACTAGTGGACAATATGTTACAGAGATGTGGAAGACAGATGAAATTTGTATTTAATTAATATGGCCGCCTCAAAATAATGAGTGTAAAAGTAATAAGAAGATCAACAATATGTAGCATATTATAATTGTACGTACAAGAAATGAACTTCAGCAGAATTCTAACGCTAAAATATGTTGCACTTCAGTGCTTCATTATCCCTCCAATGGAAACTGAGATACAGCCGAAAAGTAGTTCGTTCTCTAAGCAAAGTGCCCTTAATTATTGGCCGATCGCAACCAAACTTACAAGGTTTGCAGGGCATGCGTGCGGAGTTGGAATCGTGTAGGTTCAGTAAAATCTCTCCAACGGCAGCCGAGACACAGCCGAAAAGGTACTTTGATCCCATAGTAAAGTCTCTTTAGTTAATGAGCGATCGCTAGCAAACTTATAATTTGTCTAGCGCAAGCGTGCAATGTGCGAGGTGCGAAGGTCTGTAGAAATCCCTCCAACGGAGGCTACGATACAGCCGAAAAGGTACTGTGTTCTGCAAGTAATGTGCCCTTATTTATTGGCCCATTGTAACCAAATTAACAATGTGTGTGGCGCATGAGGGGAAATTGCGAGGTATGAAGTTTCAGGGAAATCCCTCCAATGGAAGCTGAAGTACTTGCATTACTTAATATCACATTATGAACACAACATTCATAGAACCGTAAACGTGTCTAACAGAAAATTTTGCACGAGGGAGAGTCAAATGAACACCATAAAATTTCGATAACACTCCTATTATGGGTTTTGTTCAAATTCCCCCTCCCCCCCCCGAACGGTAAGCTCAATGTCAACGAAGATATTTGCAACAACACAGTCTTAAAACTTTTAAGCCCTGAACCACAGACATATGCAAAAGTGGACGAATTTTGAATGAGCATACATGCTAATAGATCATGTGCCGGTAACTGCTCTAAAGCCGATCCCGGTGGCCGCGTCATCTGAGGTGTGGGTCTGCGGCCGCTCTCTTACTGGGACTGCGGATATTCGAATCCTGCAGGAGGCACTGAGGTCTGTGTCTTGTGCGTGTTGTGTGTTTTCAGGTAGAGATCTCTGTGACGGACCGATCACTCGTCCGGAGGAGTCCTACTGACCGTAGTGTGTCTCAGTGTGATCTCGAAACCTCGACAACGAGGAAGCATTGATCCACTAGGGCTGTTGAGCCATGCAGGGGGGGGGGGGGGGGGGGGGGGGGGCTTTTCGGGCGTGCGAATCTCCCGCCCCATTCAACCCGAGTTGTGTGGACC
>Ga0123354_10001694_pt1 | contig 27583 bp, 13 predicted proteins | sample TergutLab28metaG_2_FD_97872 | JGI IMG/M metagenome (GOLD analysis project Ga0123354, IMG submission 97872) | Labiotermes labralis P4 segment gut microbial communities from Petit-Saut dam, French Guiana - Lab288 P4 | ecosystem: Host-associated > Arthropoda: Insects > Digestive system > Gut ... | reverse complement strand
CTGTAGTAGTAGTAGTAGTAGTAGTAGTAGTGGCAGTAGTAGTAGTAGTGGCAGTAGTAGTAGTAGTAGTAGTAGTAGTAGTAGTAGTAGTAGTAGTAGTAGTGGCTGTAGTAGTAGTAGTAGTAGTAGTAGTAGTGGCTGTAGTAGCAGTAGTAGTAGTAGTGGCTGTAGTAGTAGTATTAGTAGTAGTGGCAGTAGTATTAGTAGTAGTGGCAGTAGTAGTAGTAGTGGTAGTAGTAGTAGTAGTATTGATATTTTCGCCATCAGAGCACCACTCCGTAATGAGTAGAAGAAGCAGCGTGATTTCGAACTCCATTCATTGTACACTTCTATTGTGTGATTCTCACGAGACACAGTAGTTATTTCCCTATATAACAATAACCGGTTCGTCTATGTGATGGAGATGCATTGCGTTTATCGTGTTGTAGGAAATACATTTTAAAGCTAATATTTACAGAAATTCCATGCTGCAAAAGAGTTAATTTACATTTTGCTCCTTTAACCATTCAAACCCCATTGGTACCGAAGTATACCTACCGCCTGCCACAACGGCGCAAGACGCTGTAATTTGTCCATACAGGATGCTTCCTATACAGCAGTGTTTGTCGAACGTTTCTGCTCGCGGTCTCCTTGTGGATCCGAAAAGTAACCACGGATCCTCACATTCTTGTTCACTGAATATAGTGCCCGAATGGCAGTTATCCAAAATTTAAAAATTATATCTCAGAACTGATTTTAAATGCTAATACCTACCAATAATGTACGTAAAAGTATATTGCTTGACTTGGCCTTAATAACACTGATTGTCACTGGCTTCGTAGATACAAGGTGTTTCTTATTTAGATATTCTAACGGCCATACGAAATAAATATATCGCCAATTACAGCAGCTTCGCGATTACTTTTAACAAAACAGTATTCCTTTGATTGAACAAATCAGTAAAATTCAGAGTAGCCATTACAGAAAAGTATCTACGGATCCCCTGGGAATTGGTCGCGGATCCCTTGCGATAGTCAGCTGTAAACAAACCGGTAGCAAAAACGCACCGGTTGCTCTGATTGCCCCACAACTGCACAAGAAATCTGTTTACGTTCCATCGCTCACTGATCCTCATCTTAAAACAAAACTGGAAAAGCGTTAACATATATATATATGTATATATGTGTGTGTGTGTGTGTGTGTGTGTGTGTAAGTCTGCAAGAACTTCATTTCATCTCCAATAAAATTCTTCTACAATGAATTCACATCTTTTTTTTATTATTATTTAGCAGGTTGTTCGACGTTTCTACATCTTCCTGCGCCCATTTGACAATTATCTTTTTCTTCCATTTGTCTCTCTCATTCCAGTCTCCTTCTGTTAATCCCTTTTCCCCCCAACAGTCCTCTAATCCCTCCGCCCAGGTAGCTTTAGGTCTTCCTTGTTTTCTTCCTGGTGGGCTCCATTTCATAACGTTTTTTGGTAGTCTCCCCTCTTCCATTCTCTGAACATGTCCATACAATTTTAGTTGTTTAGTCTTAATATCGTCTAAAAGAGACCTTGTTACATTCATTTTTGGTTTAATAACAGTGTTCCTAATTTTGTACTTTCTGAAAATTCGAGCCGATCGTCGCCAAAAGTCCATTTATGTGGAATTCAGTTTTGATACCGTTTTTGCGTTTAAACGCCATGTTTCTGCTGCATATGTAATTGTACTTTTAACTATTGCGTGATAAATATGAGTCTTTTTTTTGGGGGTCACATCACGGTCCCACAAAATGCCGTTTAGTTTCTTTTTTTTTTTTTTAATAGCAACAAATTCGGTACCTACCATTAAAGGCCGGTGACGTGCACTACATGAGGTATATCGCTGTATGCTTAATATACGTACTTATTAAGAATCTACACAGTTGACGTACGACGCATTTACTTTTTGAATTCCTTGAAATTGGTATTAGTAACAATTTTTAAAATATTTTATACCAAATTGTTATTTTTAACCCGTCTTTGGGGCTTTTGTGTTTTATAATGTTTTTATCTTGCCCACTTGTCATGTGTTTTCAAAGTACTTTGACGTAAAATAGGAACTCTCCTGCTTAACGATTTTTATTTACTGTATGTATTCACTTTCTTGTATTATTAGGCCTGATGACGGACAAAGCTTGGGGCATAAACTAGTCGCCACTTTAAAAAAAACGTATCTATAAAAATGTATTGGTTTTGATCGGAAATTCTTTTAGATCCTTGGGATTTGCTAGATCTGTGCCCTCGATTCTTGGATATGCCTAGGCCTAATGTGTGAAATGATAAAGTTAAATTTTGATAATGACGATGACTGTCATTAGGCGTATGGTTATGATTGTGATGATAATAACGAACAACGTGTGCAGATTACGTAAAGCCTTTGAACCAAGCCTGGAATAGTGTGAGACCAAAGCGTCTTCTCACACGTCGCAGTGTAATTGCCTTGTAAATTGGAGAACTTAATTATGCTAATAAAGACAGCATTAAGAACCATTGCTGGACTTGAGGTCGAATGCACCTGAACGAATCGTGAATACGCGTGAGAGGGACAGCGAAGCCAGAAATTATGATAGATTAGCGTAATTTTTTTCGTATTCATGCAACTTAAAACAGCACATCCATGCTATACAATTTCAGTGCAACGCAAGTTGCTGTGACGTGTATTGTGACGTAGGTTAAGTTACAGCGTGGGGATTTATACGCGGAAAAGAAGGTGTAAATTATCTCAGTGTATAAAACGCTGGGCTTGTGAGTGAAGTCACGCCCGCGTGAAGGCTAGGCATTAGGTTCTAACGATATTATTCGATATACCTGAGGCATCGATATTCGAATTATCTCACATCCCTAATTAACGAAACGTTTCATTCGAATTTCTCCGAATTATTTTTTACAGTGCTGTTGTAGTGATTAAGCTTTACTGAAATAGTAATGGTAAGTTGCGCTCCTGTTGGGAAAGCAGTCTCAATTTGCATATTTTTAATAAACTTCGGGTAAAACTTTAAATTATTCTTAATACATGATCGACTCATAGTGTATGTAAAGACGGTAGTTTGATTTTGTCAGAGTTTTTGTTCTCGAGCCTGTTTCTGGAAGTAGTCAAATGTGTGTTGCTCTGACATGAGGAACGAACTGTGAGCATGATGAGCTCCTAACGGTACACGTGATGAGCAAAAACTTTGTCAGATCCTCGAACATTTACGAATACGTTTTTGAGTTTAGACACCCCATTGTGCTATCATACAATAAGTACGTAAGTAAACAGCCAATACAAATAAGTATATATCATTTAATGCACCATGTTTCGAACTTATAGTCCGATTATGACCTTTTAAAGGTCTGAAAGTATTGCATTAAATTATATATACTTAGTCATGTAGACTGTTTATTTACATAATATATTAAGACTTCTGTTGTAATAAAGTTGTTACCGTTAAACTAAATTTATATAGGCCTAATTTGATGTATAATTTTTTTTTTCAAGAGAAGTGTTTCACTTTTCTCCCGTAAAAATTGACAGGTTTAGATTACGTCCAGAAGAAGCCAATAATATAATAACCATCATTGCCCTGACTCATTACTCATCATAAATTAAGAAAAGGCAGGCAGCGTACCAATAATATAACGTTTAGGTGCATTCGCGTAACCATTGTTATCGCATAAAAGCAGTATTTATAAATATTAAATATTATGAGTGTGTGTTTGTGTGTCTCTTCTTGCGCTATTTATCCGATATATGCAAAACGCATCTGGCCTGTGCCATATTATATTGTCTGTGGCCTGTCCGACTCTACAGTATTTTTCCACATTATCTCATAAACGGCACGATTTTTGTAAAAAGACATTTTTGAACATAAAACGTGTGTTTTGATTTTCTCTACGACTTTTGTCTGAAACATTTCTCATTCTGAGAAGAATTCGACATCATACTGTCATAAATGTACGTCGGTCTTCATTTAAAGTGCCCGTTTCACTTGTCACATTTTATTGAAATTTGATTTTTATGGACCGACTTTCGAAAAATCCTCAAATTTCAAATTTCATAAAAATCCGTCCATTGCGAACCGAGTTGTTCGGCCCGGACGAACATTTACGAAGCTAATAGTAGTTTTTACAATTTGTCGAACGTTCCTAAAAAAAATAACTTTTAATGAAATGCGCCATGGATTATCATGTGAATGTAACGTTATTCCTGTCACAAGTTGGGCCTGTTTCTCGTAAGTAACATGAACATTAACATGCACGGAATGTTACTGCAGGCAGCATAACGGCGGTTCTTGTCTCAAACCCGTTCCTCTGCAGATTGACCTAGGTCACAAGCCTGACCTCTGTGATCGCGTGACGAACCTGTTTTCACTGTCGTCACTCCCCACAAAGACAAACAACATGTTCGAGTCACCGAACGTTTTTGGCACTTCTGTTGTGTAGTCGGGCGAGTGCCTGTTCAAATAACGGCTAGTCTGTCCATGAATTTTGTCCAGTCTTCTCCTATAAATAGTAAACCCGGCTTTTATTTTACGTCTTTTTTCTTTAAAGCCCCTTGCCAATTTACACTGCTTCTTAATTTGCGTTCTCTCATTATCGTTTTAACGCCCTTTGGTTGATATAGTTGCATTTATTTAAGTCTTTGTTTCTTATGGGGATATTTTTTATTTACGCCTTGTGTATTGACGCCAGCATTTTCAGGAACAGAAGCAGGGCGTAGAACAAGGTCTGGATGTACCTTGAAATGTGCTTTTACCGCCTAACAGTTCACTCTTCATAATCATGTTGTCAGCTGTTATCGGCCATACATAGCCTTCGCATTTGGCACAAATTCTATGGAGCTATTGTCCTTCTTGACAACCTAATGGCCATTCAGATAATCAAGAAATTCCCCATCTTTTTTGAACCCTATGTATGACGTAGTTTACAAGAGTTAATCATAGATCCATTCCTCTGTCACATGAATACAGTTCACATCTTCATATTCTGTTTTTTGATCTCCATTTTATTTGTGTTATACTGACATCTACACGTGGATCTCCCAAGTTGTCGTCTCTTCCCTTCATGGTTCTTGACCAAACTATCCATGCAATTCTAATCTCTGATGTGAAACAAAAAAGACTGTGTGGGCAACACGCAGCGTTTTACAGTGCTCTTGCCTAGAATTTATGTTACATTACACTGTTGTTCAGTCTGTCAGTATCATCAGACATCAATGCCGAGGAAGGGAAATTAAGGGCTCATTGTCACTTATTCTGTTCACAGGTCTTGGTTATTGCACTCTCATTGTGATCTCACTTGTCACCATCTATTATCAAGTGATTGTTGCCTGGACGATCTTTTACATCTTTGCTTCATTTACAAGTGAACTTGGTTGGGGATCTTGTGGGCATGACTTCAATACTGATGGTGAGTCACCAACAACCTTTGTATTAGATTTGAGCAGTTCAGCACAACTAATGTTAAATCCTGCCATGGAATGTAATGCTAAAAGCAGCTCATTCTTCTATAGTACATTTCTCAAGATCCATTTTAATATTATCTTTCCATATCTTACTCAGTCTTTCAAAAGACCAGTTCATCATATTTCTGCATGCATTTCTTATCTTTCCTGTTGAGTTAGATGTGTGTAACACAAGTGTAGTAATAACTAACTCACATTTGGAAACAGAGTCCTTTTGACATTCATAGGTTATCAGGTAGATTTTATGGACCCTGACGTTTTATTATTGTGTTCACAAGGGCCAGCATTAGTTCCTGTTCTGACCAGTTAAATCTAGTTCACTCCATCCCATCATATTTGTTTAAGTTTTATTTTAATATTATCTTTTAATTATTTGATATATATCTAGCTTGTCCTTGAACATCACCAGATTTATGCTAAATAAATATAGATTCTCAGTGTAGTAATTCCAATTGTAGTACTCATGTGGAATTATTATTTTATTTTTTATTTTAAAAATTGCAGTCTGTTGTTAAAATGGTAATATAAACAGTGACATATTTGAACAAAAAATGAACTGTTTGTACATAACATGGTTTGTTCCTGAATGCAGATTGTTATTCTGAGGCAGCAAATGCTGAGTGTCTGAGCAAGTCTGAGAATGAGTCATGGCCACTTACTTTTATACAACGCACTTGCCGTCCAGTGGGAGAAATTTGTGCGGAGAATAATCAAACTATGCACAATCACACACACTGCTTCAATGGCACATACAACCATCTGAATGCTATTGTTCAGCGAGTACTATCTTCTGAGGAGTACTACAGGTAATGTGTTTAAATTTAATAGAATGTTTAAATATATTGACCAGTTTTTAGCCAAAAATAATATTGTATTTTTTTAATTTATGAAATAACCCCATGGAACTGAATCCTTATTCAGAAACTCACTTGACTGATCAGGTAGTTTCCCATCTTTTAGAAACATGGCTTTGTTTTTCTGCTCCCCCCCCCCCCCCCCCCCCCCCCCCCCCCCCCCCCCCCCCCCCCCCCTCTCACCAAACAAAAAACCACACCTCCCCCCCCCCCCCCCTTTTTATATACTTATCTCTTTATTTTTTTTTTCCCCCCCCCCCCCCCCCCACCTTCGCAAGGGCCCATCACTGGATCTCATCTTGAACAAAGTGAAACAGTCCTTACTGTCCCACCCTATATCTTTAAAATTATTCTGATCATGATTCTGTATCCACACTTAGGTCTGTCAATTTGTATTTTGTTTTTAGTTTTTTTGTGACAATTTTGTATTGATTTCTCAGTTTTAGCATGTCCCTCTTATTCCATCTGTCTTGAATTGATCACTACAGTAATATTTGGTTTGCAATACACATTATGAAACTCATTATTTAATTATTTTTTCCATACTCCTGTTATTTCCTCTCAATTCTAAATATTCTTTCCAACTGAAGGCTATCTACCCAACTTGCAAACTCAGGATGCGCCATGCCATAGTGACGTGGGACCCTTCCAACAATAATAACATGGCAGCGCGCAAACATGACATAGCAGTAACAATAGCACAATTAACACTGCTACTAATGTATTAGTGAAAGCTCGTGTAATTTTTATGTGCTAATAAATTTTCAGGGAAAATTCTACTGTTGTTTGGTAATTGTTGGTATCATGTGAAACAACTATACAGTAGCTGTGAAAAATCTATATTTAGCTTGTGGCTTGATGGTGGTAATTATTGAAGAAGTGATCATAATTATACCCAAACATTATGGTGATGGTGCAAAACTTAGGGCATGTTGGTCAAATTTAACACAGTCATTACCTGCACTAGTTAAAAATGTGCACAGAAAAGGATAATTAAATTTTGTAGTTCTTCATTAAAAGTTCTTACTAAGCCTCAGTGTATAGACTGAGCACTTGGAGAGCTGCAGGTGTTGTATGTTATTTCTAGAATGTCTTCTGAGCGGAGCTGGTTTAAGGCTGTTGCAATCTATGTGGCTGTTCAGGGGGACCAAGGCAGATTTTATTTCATATTTTGTATCTAAATTCTTACAATACTATATCTGCATTGTCAGTGCAGTCCTACATGTTAGTAGGGCTCTCTTTGCATTTAGCTCCACAGTTTCTTAAACTGTCCCCTGTTAATTAGTAAGTAAAAGGAAGGGCTTCTTATTCTGGAGGAAAATTAAAATAAAAATTCTGAAAATGAAGTTTTTATGAAAATATTCCAGGGCAGGAGAGATGAATTTATGAAAGAATGAGCAAAATTACATAATCTGAAGCTATATGTGAGATATGGTTATGCTGAGTATATCAAAGAGATAGCATGGAGGAAATAATGTGTGCACAAACCTGAATGGATGACACAACATTGGAGATGAAGACAAAAAAAGGAGTGTGATATTAAAATTGATATTACTGAAATGGGTGATAAAGAAGTGAACTGTATTTCACTGGATTATAACTGGGCAAAGGAGAAGTTGATGAAGATGATGAAACCTCAACTTCTGTAAAAACTGGCAGTCACTTCGCTACTCAGGGAAGATCATGCAGTTAGTACTTAGCTACCAATAATATATTTTGTGCCCAACTGTATTAAAGGAGTAGCTTCTCTTCTGCACTTACAGGTCTTTCAAGGGGACAGTTGTCTTAAGTGTACCTCAGAAAGAGGACAGTTGTCTTCATTTTTATTCAGAAAGAGGGGACACTTTTCATTGTGCCTCACAAGAAGAGGACAGTAGGGAATTACGAAATAAGGAACTTAATAATTTATGCAATTCACTGGATAATGATAGAACGTATGGGATGGGTCATATGTGTAGTGCCCTCAACAAATTCTGCTCTTTGAAATTTGTAATTTGAGCTTCTCATCTAATATCATCAGAGTAATTAAATAAGAACGTTAAGATTGGTGGGACATTTAGCTCACATGGATGAGAAATTAATACAGCATTTTGTTTCTTATCTCTCTTTATTAGAGTGATTAAATATAAAGGTTGAAATGGATGTAATGTGTAGGACAAATGGGTAAGATTGGAAACTAACAGAATATTTCGGTTGGTAAGTCTCAGTGGAACTGTATGACATACTGCCATTCGAGTGATTAATGATGAAGGTTGGGACGGAAAGGTCATGTGGCACACAAAATATTTTTGTTGGTAAATTTGAAAGGAAACTTGTATTGTAATATCAATAGGTTTTCACCCTTTTTATAGTCCATGAAGGCCCTTAGGGTGAGTACAAGTATAGCTCTACTCTTTCTAGGACCTTGACACTAGATAGGTGTGAGGGGGTCAGCCCCACGCCCCGGCCGCCTCTACCCCCAGGAAAGACCCGGTACTCATTGTACAGGAGGCTGGGTGGGCCCCAGGGCCGGTCTGGATGGGCGGAAAATCTCGTCCCCACCGGGATTTGATCCCGGACCGTCCAGCCCGTAGTCAGTCGCTATACCGACTGAGCTATCTCGGGCCACTTGTAATATCAATAGAACTATTAAATATGAAGGTTGAGGTGGTTGGGACATGTAGTAATTACAAATAAAACTGATGGTTAAAGTAAAGTGCACCCTATAACCTGCTATGAAGACACAGAGGTATGGATCTACTCTTTCTTTAACCTTGGCTAGATGGAGGTACCCTGGGAATGACCTGGTACACATTGTATAGGAGGCTGGGTGAGTTCCAGGGCTGGTCTGGATGGATATGGAAAATCTTGCCCCCACTGGGATTCGATCCCCAGGCCTGTGGCAGATAATTATATTGACTACACTATCTCGGCCTACTGAGAAACTGATACAAAATTTTGGTTGGTAGCAAGAAGAGAAACGATAATTTGATTGGCATAGGAGTAAATTGGAGGATGATATTAAAATTAAACTCAGAGAAATAAAGTGCAAGGGATAGAGTGTATTAGGTTAAAGGAGGATAGGGTCTAATGACAGGGCTTCGTGAATATGGTGATGAATTTTGTGTTCCATAAAAGCAAGAAACTCTTGATCCACCGGGTGAACACGGAGCTTTCAAATGACACAATGCACCAAGAAGTTAGTTGGTTCTGCTGTGAATTGTATTTTGTTAAGCTTCAATACTTCTGTACTTGGCTCTAGAAAGTTCTGAGATCAGGAATCTTTTATACATGTACCTGTAGACATGTTGCATAAAGTAACTTTGTATTCTGAAACTTCATTCTGTGTCTTGCAGGGACTATGCACTGGGTATCAATGGGGCAACCTGGGAGTCATGGGGCACACTCCACTGGGAGATTGTCCTGTGCCTATTGTTATCATGGGTCATTCTGTACCTCTGTCTTATGAAAGGTGTCCAGTCTTCTGGGAAAGTTACATATTTTACTGCCTTCTTCCCTTACTGTGTTCTGCTGGCTCTGCTTATTAGAGGTGAGTGAGGGTCTCTTCTATGTGTGGTTTTCACAATGCTATTGTAGTAGTTAATGTCAATATTATTGCTCTTATCACAACAGTCATGAAGATTCAAGTCTTCTGAGATGCTAAAATTTTGAAGGATGAAGGCAATATGATCCTTTGAAATGTATGTATGTATATATGTGAGTGTGTATGTGTGTGTGTATGTATGTATTTATGTATGTATGTATGCATGTACATATGTATGTATGCATGTACATATGTATGTATGTATGCATGTATGTATGTACATATGCATGCATGTATGCATGTATGTATGTATGTATGTGTATGTGTGTGTGTGTGTATGTATGTATGTATGTCAGGGATTATTTATGGTGACACAGTGTAACGTCACAGAAGACCTGCATCTTCAGTAGGAAAACTATGAGAACATCAAGTCTCTTTTTGTGGTTACAACTGTTCTTGTTAAAATGAGTTGTAGGACGTTAGGTTGCTGTGTTTTGCATTCCATGTGTCAGGCAATTATAATGTCCATATATTTCATTATTTAGTCTACTGCGTATTTTCATGTCCATTCTGTAACCAAAGTGGCTTCTTATATTAAACTATAAATTTAAAAACTATGTCATAATATTCTATAACCTTTAACTGCCATTTAAAAACGTGACTCTATTATTGATAAGATACAAATATTATGCCTAACCGTATATGTAGAACTTCAAATTACCACATCTGGAAACTCCCTTTTACTTTGCTGGAAGAGAGTGTGTATCGTAAGGAAGTAATTTGTCTAACTGGAGTGAATCCTCTCATCTGCAGGAGTAACATTAGATGGGGCCTATGAAGGCATTTTGTTCTATGTCACTCCATCATGGGAATCACTGACTAATGCACATGTGTGGGGTGATGCAGCTTCACAAACATTCTATGCTCTTGGCATAGGTTGTGGCTCACTGGTCACTCTTTCCAGCTATAACCGATTCAACAACAACTGTCACCGGTAAGCAAAGTGCAATGCAGGTTTTGGAACTTTTTGTGAAGATTTTAAACTTAAAGTAAATGGATGGATTGTTTTTAATCTGTTGAATTTAAACTACTGGGTGCATTATGTACAGCTTATTTGAACATTATGTACTGTTGTGGAAGTTTTGTGGTTTTGATTATCATGTTTGCCTGTTAAATATTTATTTATTTGTAGTATGCTTTATTTAATTATGATACGAACATTCTAGGTTATGTAATGACAAGTAATGGGGTGACTGATAAATAAGAAATTGGAAAGGCTATGGAAGTAAGCAGTTGTGGCTAGTTTAAGCACTGTCCTGGCATTTTCTTGGGCTATGTGAAGAAAAGCATGTAAAACATCAAGTCATGATCAGTGGCGTTCTGAGGGGGAGGGGGTTTGGGTGGGTTCAAACCCCCCCCCCACTCCGAAATTCCGAAGGCCCTCCAAAATCGTGCCAAAATCAACCCGATTGTGAAAACTGTTAAAAATTGCTAAATTTAGGATGCCAACACCCCAAGATGTTTGGAAAAAAGGCATTAAAATTCTAAAACTACCTAGGTTCACAACTGTTTTACATTAGCAATGACAAATAAATTGGTTGTCATCATAAATAGTCTTAAAGTAAGAAAAAATTAAGAAAATTTTACTCTATGAAATGAAATTTCTTGTACGAAATTACAGTTGCCTCCAGAACCCCTGACTAGGGGGTTACTGCCCCCATAACCCTGTCTTCTGTCCTCAACTGAATTTGTTGAACCCCCCCCCAAACAAAATTCCTGTGTATGCCACTGGTCATGATAGTCATTGTCCCAACCAGATTCAAATCAGGCATTGTCCAAATAGAAGTAGAAGTGTTACTGGTGAGCCATCATGCTTGGTATCACCTTTTGGTTTACTATAATTGCTTTTCTGCCAGTAACATGTGGGGAAGAAAGAAAGTGAGATATGAAATGAAATAGACTCTAACTCTTATGCATATGTACTTGTAGGGATGCATTTATAGTGTCAATAGCAAACACACTGACAGCCATTTTGGCTGGCTTTGTGGTATTTGCTATTCTGGGCTTCCTAGCCAAGGAGAGTGGTGTGTCTGTGAAGGAGGTTGTCTCATCTGGACCTGGTCTTGCCTTCATTACTTATCCAGAAGCTTTGCTACGCATGCCTCTGCCCCAGCTTTGGGCTATCCTGTTCTTCATTATGCTCTTCACTCTCGGCACTGGAAGCCAGGTACAACTGAAATACATTTATCTAATCAAAAAATACTTTATATTATGTGCTTAGTGTACTGTCAGATATAAAAACCACAATGGGCTGAAATATTAGATCCCATGATTGATAAGTCAGAACAATGATAATCCATGACCTGAGTAAGTAAAAGTCAATGGTGACTGTCCTGACACTTACATGTTAAGAGTCTGGGTTATGTAACTAACTCCATGGAGAAGATTCCTCCCTGAGAAGCTAACAGGTCCTCAGCTAGTAAAGAAATTACTTGAATTTTATGGAATCTGGAAATTTATTACTGCATTTACAAGAATCCACCAGCTGTCCCTATATTTAGCCAGATCAATCCAGTCCATTCCCCCATCCCACTTTTTGAAGATCCACTTTAATATTACCCTCACATCTAAGCCTAGGTATTCCAAGTTGTCTCATTCCCACTGGTTTCCCCTCCAAAATTCTGTATGCACCTCACCTCTCCCCCATACTTGGTACATGTCCCACCCATCTCATTCTTCTTGATTTTATCACCCAAATAATATTTTTTGGGTACAGATCTCACTATGTAGTCTTCTGTACTCCCCTCTTACCTCATCCCTCTTAGGCCCAAATGATGGTGTTACATACAAAGTTGTACTTGCCACTTGTATGGGGAGTATGTAATCAAGGTAGTCTCAGGATTACTTGGACTATGCATTTAATTTTACAAACTTATCAAACTAGGGTCCAGATAAAAACATACTAATCTGTCATATGCTAGCAGTAAGCTCAGTTCATGGACATAGAGAATGGCAAAACAAATAGTCATGAACTTGACTTGTTAATGCCTTCCTATCTTACACTTCTTCCTCTTAAATGCATTCTAAATGTCATGCCATGCACCTGAAGGAATCATGTGCACATTGTTTCAGGTGTAAAGTAAGAAAGCTTGGTTGCTGGTCACAGCAAGCGTAGCCTAACCAAATAAATAATTAAGTGAGGTCAAGACAGGTGAAAAGCATATACAGAAAATATATATATTGCACATATTTTATTGTGTATTTCACTATATGTTTTGGACAATTCCTTTTCTCTTTGGTGTATAACCTTAGTGAATCACTTGAAAGAGAATAATCTGTGAACTATGAACAGAATAAAGTTCTACAGAAGTTTGATTATACCTTATTACATTCAGCGCAATTCACTTCTTTTACCTTGTCTATCATCTTGTGTTACCTGTGTTTAAAAATGCAAAATTTGAACACAGTGTTTCAGAAGTGGTCTTTAGCTTCATTCACAGGCCAGCAATTGTGGAAACACACACGCAGCTGGTCCTGATTCATAGTATGAGACACTCAGAATAGCTCTGTCTCTCAGGCCTGGTTGTTTTCCCCACACCTTTGCTTGAGGACGTAATATAACCCATCTCCAAAGCATGTATTATATTCATTTACATTTTTAAACACTGGATGATGGAAATGTCTAAAAAGTAAATAGCATTCAATATATATAATGTGTTTGTAGAAGAATGTGCTACTAGCAAAGCAGTTGGCTCTGTGGTGATGGGCTTAAATTGTTCTATTGAACAGCATGACAGTGATAGTTTTAACAGTAGCAGATGATGGACTAATAGCACATGATATACCAGTTTGCAGGAGTTGAAGCAATCAACACAGCAATCATTGATCAGTGGCCATCCCTATGCAAACACAAACAATGGGTGGCAGCAAGTACATGTACAGCATGCTTTGTCCTTGCTCTGCCCATGTGCTGCAGTGGGGGTGTCTACCTCTTCACCCTCCTGGACTGGAACACCGCTTCCTGGGCTATCCTCATCATTGGGTTCGCTGAAGTTGCTCTTGTTGGCTGGGTTTATGGTATGTGTCAAATATGGTGTTACTGACGTGCCCACTGGGCAGTCTGACTGAACTTTGCGTGTAGACTGAATGTGATGCTAACACATCAGACAGTCTGTAAAAGCTGTCCTTTATCAGCAGAGTATATGCCTATTTCAAGTTAAATCTTCCAATTTGTTTAGGCACATTTGCAAAATTGTTAGAAACAAATGTTAGTTTCATCATGTCTGTCTGTTCATCAGTCCGTCCGTCCGTCTGTCCATATGGAATAACTCAGCTTTCACTGGATGGATTTTCAATAAATTTGGTATTTGCATATTTTTAAAAAATCTGTCATAAAATTCAAGTTTTATAAAAATCTGACAAGAATAATGGTACTTTACTTGGAGACCAAAATGCATTTTTGATCATATCTCACTCACTTCTTCTCAGAATAAGAAATGTTTTAGACAAATTTGTAGAAAAAATAAAAACACAATTTTATCTTCAGTAACTTCCAAAAATCATGCCATTTATGAGAAAATGTGGAAAAATGTGAAGAGACAGAGAGGCCACAGATGACAATATAATACAGTGCAGAAAATATGCCCTTTGGGTGTTGGATGACAAAGGAAAGAATACAAACACACTCAGAATATTGACAGCAACAGTGGTTGCATGAATGTGCCTTGGGATTACATTATAGGTACATTGCCTGTATTGTTAGAAATAATGGTGTTTGGAAGTCTGTCTCATAACCTCAATACTCCAAAACTGCTTCAATTGACTTCAGGAATTTATTTATACCATTCTCTGCAGCAAAACTGCATTATTGTGGATATGGCATTTATATAATTACATTACTTGTATTGCTCAATTTTCAGTGTCCCTAACTGGGATTGAACATAACGTAAAACATATTTTCATTGTGACATTGGATTTCAGGTTGCAGATGTTTTCTTGATAATATAAATGAAATGAGCATGCATCTATCAAAGTTCACAAGAGTTTATTGGAGCATTTCTTGGACAGTGCTCGCCCCAGCGTTTCTCCTAGTAAGTTCCATAGTGTTTCTACTATAGTTAGACATTGTTTATAGTGCTGTTACCTGTTTTAGCATTTTTTCTACTCCTGAACTGCATTGAATGTTTCTTTTTTACCTTGAAATACTGGCTTGTCCAACTACAGCACAATGAAGTTTACATCTGTCTCAAATGAAGTGATATCCATGAACAAAAATAAGTACTAAGAATTAATAAATTGTTCACTTCTACACGAAACACTATTCACAAATATTGTTTTATTATGGAAACAGAAATAACAGAGGTTCTGATCTAGTTTTGGTGTGTACAAAATTTATCATAATCATTTCTGTTGGTATTTATTAATGCATATACACAGGAAAAGCACTAATCTAGCTGTTAGAAACTGGTGCCACATGTGAACTATGTACTCAATTACCTCTCCATCCTCCCTCCCACAGGTACAGACTGTAGCTGTCTTAGGCAGCCACCTTGTTTGCCTATATGAATGGGCTGCCCCTGGATGTAGAGGAGGATAAAATTAAATAGATTAATGAGAATGTGCACTTATTGAATTGGGCTAGGATAGGACACACCAGCATACTCTTTTGACTTTTCCTTGTGGTTTTTGCTGTGTTCATGTATTATAAAGTTTTTCCATTGTTTCAGATTACATTGTTGTCACCATCTTCGGGGTGGATAGGTCTAACAATGGCAGCAAGTGTGAAGCTTGTTGCTATTTAATGGGAATGGGATGTGGTTAAAAAGCATGCCTGAAAGCAGGTATAAGGGTGAAAGTGTGGAGGATGGGAAGGGATCGTGCAGTTAAGAAGAAATTTTGGATGAAGAATGTTATGTCCATTTCAAGATATCCTCCTTCCACCCCAGTCAACTCAAGATGGTGACAAGAGTGTATGCCATTAGAACAACTTTAACAGATGATATGATTAAACCCTGAAAGCTGAAATATCACATTAGACACAATCTGTGAAAACAGAAGGATAAGAAATTCAATAAAGAAGGAGTATCCATCTTTAGATATATTTGTTGAGTTGAGGCAGGGGAAGATGCAATTGGAAAGGGCAATGGGGAATATTTTATTAGGATATGAAGTGGATTGAATTCAGTTCTGCATTTTTGTGGTAGCAATGATGAGATTCCAGATTTCTTAGCTGCAGCATAACAGATATTGACTCATTTAGAAGTACCATTAGTTGCCTGGTTGGTTAGTAACACTCTAATCTCTATGTTGGTTTTCATGAGAGTTTTTAATGAAAATTCTGCAGATGTCCGTTTTTCCTGTGCCTTGGCTTTGTCAGACACGTTTGTTTCATATTCCTGTGAATGTGATATGTATTTGCAAGGAAGAATGACTAAAGATCCTCTTTTTGTTATGTTTGCATCTCATTCATACTGGTATACTTTATTATAATTAATCCTCTGTTTCTGTCCTTACAGGGTGTGTTAATTCTTACACTCAACAACTTCACCCCTGCATATTATGGTGAATACAGATTTCCAGAATGGGTGGATGGTCTTGGCTGGCTTATTGGCCTTGCATCTATTTTGCCCCTGCCTGCATTTGCCCTTTACCGACTATTCAGAGCCAAGGAGGTAAGTAAACATATATAAAAAATGAATGTTATGTGCAGGGCACAGAAGCACCTATTTTATTAACATGATATTGTGACATTAAATCTTTCATTCATGAATCAGCTGTCTTTTGATCCTTTAACTTGTTATGTGTCTTCAAATGAAATTTTGAACTGTCATTAGTTTTAAAATATTTTCAACAAACCAAGTTTATAAAGCAGTTTCATGAACCATGTATCGTGAGAATGACAGAGAAGACAAAACTCATGAAATGAGTAGCAAGTTACATACTTTTGAACCACAAGAGAAGTATTATTTTACTTCCCATTTCCATGTTTTATTACATCCACAGGTTGGATGGGAACTACTGACACCCAGCAAGCTCTGGGGCCCAGCACAACCAACGAACCTGAAGGTTCCCTTTGGGGTCTATGAAAACAGTGAGAATCATTATAATGCATATGAGACCAATGACAAACCTAGCAGTGCATGTGATAGCTTTGAAAACTGTTGTTGTCCTGGAAGTGCAGTTGTAAGAGTTGAACCAGAGCCAGTTCATAATAGGCAGTCAGATGCTAGGGCATATGACAACCTTGCCTTCCATCGTGAGAATGGCAGGACAGCATTTTTGTGTCAAAGCCTGACAAACAGTTGATGCATAGTGTGTATGTTAGTGGATGCTATTTGTTGTAAGACTACCTTACAACTTATGTAACTGGCCGTATTGCAGCGGTTACAATCACTTGCACGCACGCACAAGTGAGCTCCACCTTATCTTTTTTTTTTGTAACTTTGGTGGCATTTGTGAGGCATGTCTCTTATGTTTTTTGAGCTAGTCCATTATGTTGTTGCCTTTCACATTCTGCTTCAAACTCTGCCTGTTGTTATCTATCAGCAGTATATATGACTCAGTTAAAAAAATCATTTGATTTGTTTTCTGTCAGACTCATGAAGCAGGTGGATGTAGTGGTAATGCTGTCAATGTGTACTTTGAATACATATTGAGTTGAAATCTTGGCCATATTACTGGCCACTGTAACTCACAGTTTTTGTATTTTTCCTTAGTCGCCAGTTGAATGCTGTGATAGCACCCTGAAATAAACCATGGCCACATCTCTCCAGATCCTTAACAATTTATCATTCATGGCTATCTTCCCATTTTATTCCACAGGTGGAACAGCATAATTGAATAACCTAAGAATCAGACCTTAAGAAAAACAATGAATATGGAGATGTTTACCAGGTCAAGGGCATAATTCAGTATAATTTTTTTTGAAGAAGTTAAAAGTTGTCATTTCAGATTTAATTTTTGCTAGTAAAACTTATGCAACTGAATTCAATAAATTGTGTCACTTTTTAATAATGCATATTTGCATAACCAGTGAAAATGTATGTGTAATTTACAAGTCATTAAATAAACTGAAAGGTTTTTACTACTGAACCCATTTTTTGTAATTTGGTGTCATACTCCTCAAACATGCTGTTCATCAGAGAAGGAATGCTATCCTTATGAATAAATTGAGATTTTATTGCTGCTGACATGCTGGATTTCCAAACATGCTTTCAATATTCCGCAGGTCGCAAGCCACCATTGCTAAATGTTGAACTTTTAATCAGTAAAGAGAGCTGTGTTTCAGTCCAGCTGTTGAAAAATAAGTCTAAGAAGTATTGAAAGTAACCTCACATGCTAGCTATGTGGTCTGTTCCTTCCTCACCACAAGTCCTTGAATTACTATTACACATTTCCCAAACTTACAGGCCAACAGGGTTTGTTACTTACTTCCTGGTAATAATGTCCCTGTATTGTGTCAAGAAATTCTTTTATGTTTTCTTCAGTACCATTATCATACATGTATGCCATTAAACTTTGTCTTCGACAGATTTATCAAATTTCACATTCTCAAAAAATATTTTTTTAAAGCATTAAATTTATTATTTTCTTCTCATCTATATCTCAGTCCTTTTGTGGTTTCCATCAATCATGAGCAGAGTCATGATCTCATTATTTGCTAGTCTTGACCTCACATTCCTCAAACATCTTTACTACTGGTGCCCACATATGTGGTGAAACTTCTTATTGAATATGTTTTAATTAATGTAAATCTATTTTTAAATCCACGAACACAGAGAAAATACTGCAATATTTTTCCATAGTCTGCAAATACATGTTTTTGTGATATTGCTTCCAAAATTTGGGACCTTGAGCAATGATGGTTACACTAGTATTTTTTTTTTTGACTTTGACTGAGAGGTGGTCTATTTTTTTAAAACATTTTTATGGCACCAGTCAAAATGTGGCCACTTTACCACATCTGCTCACAAATTTGTTTTGGGATATTCAAAGAGAGACAAGTTTATTCCTAATTATTTTCAATTATTAACCATTTAAGACATTATATATATATATATATATATATGAGACTACTTTCTATCTACAAACATTTGATATGTGTATAAGTGGATGTGTGTTGCGAGAAAGGTGTACACATATTTCTTGTGTCAAAGTCATAAGAGATTTACTACAATACTGTGTTTTTCACCTTTAAAATGTGTGCTGCATCATTCTCTCTTTAGTAAACTTGATGTAAGCAATTAACTGTTCATCTCATGATGAGCTAATTGATTACATTCTACTCGTACATGCTTATATAGGACCATTATTTAACTTACAACTATCAGTTACCACTTCCTGACGGTCTGTCTACCAAATTGATGTAATGCACACATCTGAACTGCACATGCAAAAGTAACTGACAAGCGATATTACCCCATTCCAAATTTTTGTGTAACCTCCTGCACACACACTGCCCTGAAGATTTAACAGCTGCTTGTTATCTGACATCAACGTACAGTGTTCAAGTAGATTCAGATGGCATATATATGATCCTTGGCTGGAAGCTGGCGTGTGGGCTGCATGATAACTGCTCTTCAAATTTAGTGGTTTAGATTTGCTGCCATCTATGCAGAAAAAAACCAACTAGATTTGCATATTCGATCATCGGCGGTCGGAAGCAGGTAACATGCGTGCAGTTTGAAACCTGTGCTTGCGAAGGTGTGTTAACGCCTGCATTTACTCTTACTGGTGACTAATGCTTAGACGTAGACATTTTTTTTTTAACCAGCTGCCTTCTGTGCTGAAAAAAAATTATCACGGGAACTCATGGTTCCCAGGGACACACTACACCCTGAAGGTAAGCACAGATCGTCTAGTATAATTATTAGTGTTTGTTTTTGGCGCGATAGCCCCCCAGTGGGCCAGGGCCTTTTCATTCACGAGGTTTGTAGATCACAGTCGGTAGGACTCCTCTAAACGAGTGATCAGCTCGCCGTAGAGCTCTCTACCTGACAACAGACAAACATCCATGCCTCCGGTGGGATTTGAACCCACAATTTCAGCAGGCGAGCGGCCGCAGACTTACGCCTCTGTGCCTTAGACCGTGCGGCCACTGGGACGGGCAATGGTTAGTTTGCGTCCTCATAAATAGTACGTGGCCGAAGGTATGGTAGGAAACGTGTGATGCTGTGATTATTTCTGTGTTGATAGGCGCATTTTATTGAAGGTAATCTGGTGCCATAACTCCAGCATTAGATTGTCAGATTCACTCCGGTCATCTTAACGCTAAGTGAAAACCGCCTGTACGTAATTCCTTTTGTTATGGCCGAGAGGCATTGTGGACAGTAACGAAAGAATACGATTAGTCATACTGGGAATCCACTCTCTGTCGTTGAACCGTTACTGAGCTGCTGTCGCTGTCTGTAATAAGAATCCATGCTTCAATTTTCCGATTAGGAGCAAATAGTCATTCTGCTAACCGGCTGCCCAGGTGACTGCAGTAATTCTGTCTTGAAACCTGTGTAACATAACCTCTAAATAATGCAGTGTCACTTTACATTCGCCGACGAAGACTGCACCATACCCATACATATTCAATTATATTACGCAGTAAACATGTTGGACGTCACGATTTCGCAATATATTGAACGGCACTTACTTGTATTTTGCAATTTTTGCAAGTCATAATGGAGATTGACAAAAAGTTGGCAAATGCTTGAGTATGCTGTGCACACTATCCTTAATACTGGACAGATAGGTCAGAACTCTGATGCTGTATTCCCCCAAGGCTTATGGCACACTATACTTTGGGAAGTGGGTGTGCTGAAGAGGGAGTAATAATGTTACCTCAGAAGTTGGTACCCTCCATAACAGCAGACTACTTTCATCAATTAGATATTTTTACCAAAATTTTGGTATGTAGATATCACTTAGTATAATACTGAATATGTATTGGCAGAATCAATCTCAATAAAAGTCTTGCAATCATATTATCTACTTCTACACAGAAGGAAATTGTTGTTTGTTAAAAAGAGTGAATTTACCATATTAGGGCCAATTGATGACCCACTCTGATCAAAACATGTAGCTTGACATCTGGGCTTATAGTAAATCACATTTTACATTAACGGTGAAGTTAAAGTTATTTGTGTGCACTCCATGAAGATATATTGGGAGAGTGGGTGTGTAACTCATTCTTAACCTTACAATGCCCCAGCTGCTTTACCCATGGAAGAAGAGCCCATGGTACACATTAAAGGAAAGGATGGGTATGCCACAGAGCCAGTCTGTACTTTTGAAGAACAGCCTGTGTACAGGTTGTTAATGGAGACTATGGTATATTCTTTCCACCACCCCAGGACATTGTTCTGAGCCATTCCAGGCCAATTTGTGTGCATACAGTATACGAGTACTTCAGGACTGCATTAAAGACATATCTTAAAGGATAAGTGTACATCAATGAAACCTGGTAATGTACCATATTTCACATTTTTCCAAACTAGCTAATTGACCCCATAGAGCTGATCCCTTCTTGAGAAATTTACAGTTCCTTATTTAGACACGAAATTGCGACATTGTATGGAATTGGCAATGCCATTACTGTTTTACAAGGATCTCATGCTTGTCAGTGTGTTCAGTTGCATGAATCAAATCCATACCCTCTGCTCCTATTTCTGTAAGATCCATTTTAATATTTTCCTGCCACCTATGTGCATGTCTTCAAATGATAGACAAGATTTATCTGATATGTATCTTATTTAGAGTAGGCTGAAACACAGAGGTGCTTTACTGCCGTTGCTTTTCAAGTGTGCTTTAGAATGTGCCATTAGGAAGGTCCAGAAAAACCAGGCGATTGAAATTGAATGGTGACACATCAGCTTGTGGTCTTTGCTGATGATGTTAATTTCATAAGCACAAATGTATATGTACATTATGTACTGTACATGTGTATGTAAACTATAAAAAAAAATATGGAACCTGTATTAGTTGGTAGTGGGTAGGATGATGATGTAAATGCAGAGGAAACTCATTTAATGTTCATGTTACAAATTAGACCAACAAATTGCACATACTTTAATCTTTTAATTATTCAAAATTATGTGTTTTGGGCCTTACAGTGTGAACACACTCCAACATATAGGCTGCTCCAATTATTATGTACATATCCTCCACTGTAAATCATATATTGATGATCTCACCACTGCTTCATATATTGGAGAAGATAGTATGGCCTAGTGTTTGTGTTTTACAGCTGCAATGCCTGATGATGGGCCAGTGAGACCTGAAACATGAGGAGTTTTTAAATTTAAAACGTTATAGTGTGTGTACTTTGTTGGTCTAATTTGTGACACAGAGTGAAAATTGTAAAATTTGTTGATATTCATGTCTTGTCATAAGAACGCAGTGCAAGATCGCAGCTTAAAGATAATCAATACATTCAATGAGAATGCATCATAGTTCAGGCATTTCAGAATGATGCAAATAAATTAGATGCACAGGGATATAAGAGTAGATTAAATTTACTGAATCCTTGCTACAATTCCATTCAGAATCTTCTGTCTTCCTGTTTGCTAAGACATAAATATTAATATATACAGATGCATAATTTTTCCTGATCAGAGATGCAGACTAAATCCTGTCAAAACACAAAAATGTGTTTAGTTTTGAGTGGACTTATTCTGCATTTCTGGTTATCTAGAAACACAATGGGGATGAATTGTCTAAAAAAAAAAAAGTAATTTTTCCTGTAGGCGTGAAACTTGGTCTGCCACACTGAGACAAGAACATAGACTAAGGGTGTTTGAGAATATGGTGTTGAGGAAGATATTTTGGCCTAAGAGGGACAAGGTAACAGGAGGGTGGAGAAAAGTTCATTATGAGGGGCTGTATTATTTGTACTACTTGCCAAATATTATTTGTGTTAAGTTAATTCAAGGCATATAAGGTGGCAGTGTAGGTGGCATGCATGGCAGAGAAGAGAAACATACAGCTTTATGGAGGGGAAGTCTGAGGAAAGACACATATTTGAAGACCATGGCATAGATGTGAGGATAAAATTAAAAGAACCTTGAAGAAATAAAATGAGATAGCATGGACTTGAGACAGGGACAGGTGTTGGGCTGTTTTGAACACAGGCATGAATTTTGGGGTTCCATAAAATAAGAGGGCCACCTGTACCAGTTAGCCATAATTTTTTCAAGACGGACTCTGCTATATGGAGTTAGTTGAATTACTGCCGTTTCTGTTCGCATTTTGGAGAATGTTAATGGCAGCAAACAATCTTACAGACATGCCAACTGAATGAGCTGATAGGTAATATTATTGCCTAGAGTTCCATTCCTGGCAAAAAAGTAGGAATTTTTTAGTGTACCCTATTTGAAGTAGCTCTGACATCACCTTTCTGCAGTGAAAGTGTTGCAGTGGCCTTCACATAGTGAAAGTTTACATGTTACTGGTATTGTCAGTGATATAAATTGATAAGTATGATAGAACTCCACTTATCTGGATGCTGGTTATCCAGATCGGCTTGTTCCTTTGGTTAAACCTTTTCTCACAGTGATTGTACTGCGTCTTTTTATGGCTTAAATTTTTTCCACCATTTGTTAAATACATATAAGGAATTATATATTAATGTTCTATTTGTACGTGAATAAATGTGTAGCCTAAAACAGCCGCTTGTAGAAATTCTTCTCCACTTCAAACTTCCAGTGTTGCCTATTTTCAAATAAAAATCCTATTATCCAGATTTTCTGCATATCTAGATGGCTCATCATCCCAATTAATCTGGATAAGTGGAGTTCTACTGTATTAACATAGATTGGTTTTGAATGGCATGGTGATCAGGTCTAGATTCGAAAACAGCACACACACACACACACACACACAAGCCTGCCCTCCCCTACAAAACATGGGGAGTAGCTAAGAATATATGACACACAGTGTCCATTTATGTAATTCGTCGCGGGTGTTGATTCATTGGTTAATACTTACATGAACATTTGTTGCTTAGTTATTTAAATTTTGAAACCCAGTTAGTTCAAAGTTTGGTGTACGTCTTCCTCACATGTTTCATGGTTTGGTAGCTGAAAAGACACTACATAGATATGTTGTTGTTTGCATTAAGAACACCTAATACTTGGAGAGCTGAAAGTAATAAAACTTAATTCTCTGTGAAGAGGATCATCTGTCGTATACGTTTCCCCTGTATGTTGGCCACTTTCAAAACACAGCTAATAATGTCATAGGTTTTAGAGTTCATGTGATAGTCAAGACCTCCGATACGAGTAGCTCAATAGGGTTGCGCTCCGTAACTTTTGCGTAATGAAAACATTAATTTACCATCTTCCTGTTTTGACAGCTTCGATCCTTTAGTGTTAACATCCACCAATGAACGTGCGGACACCAATCAGTACACTATTCAAGATAACTTACTGCAAGTCATTATATTTGCGACGGCTGGACGCTTTCCATAACAAAGTCCGTGCCCGTCCGTGCATGGGACGTGATCTCAATGACGGGATCCTGGTTAGGCACCAGCTGCTAACTGCTTGCACATGTGCAAAACCCCTCTCTCTTTTTTTTTTTTTTTTGGTAGTAGTAGTAGAAGAAGAAGAAGAAGAAGCAAAACGCAGATACGAATTTTTAGGCGCGTTCGCGAAATTGCGAAAAGCGACCGTTAGCTTCTTCTCGACTGCCTGTCCGTCTGTCTGCGCTCATGGTACAACACGGTTCCCACCGGACGGACTTCCATGAAATTTGATAATTAGGATTTTTTGAAAATCCGTCTAGAAAATTCAAATTTGGTTGAAGTCTGACAAAAATAACCGATACTTTACATGAAAACTCGTGTACATTTATGATACCTCCCCGATTTCTTCTTATAATAACAAATGTTTCAGACGACAGTCGTAGAGAACATTAAAACATATTTTATATGCAGTACATTTTTTACCCAAAAATCATGCCATTTATGAGATCATGTGGAAAAATATGGTACAGCCAGACGGGTCTCATATTACAATATAACACGACGCATGTGTTTTGCATGCCGGTTACGTAAGGCAATAATACACTCACAGTCATATAATATTGTAATGGTGTGCGGCGATCGTCCCAACCACCGACACCATTACCTAGAAAGGGTATTCGCTGCCACCACTTTGGACATTACTATGACGTATTTCACTAAATAATATACTCTACGACACCACAACATATTACATAAACATACAACACTAAAGAAAGCACAATAACCCAATCAGAATCTAAGTCCAGCATAGGGTGCTTCTCCAACACAAAGATTACAATTTCCTATAAAGGAATTTCCATCAGGAAAGTCTGATCACCTCGAATAAAACCAAATATAATCCGAATCATTTATACGCTTCAGTTTGGTACAGAACAACTTAACCACGCTTACCTGGTACAATGATGAGCAACAAAGCCCACATTTTATAAATTTTGCTCCTTCTCTGCTTCACCAGGTGTCTGTCGTTACCGAAGGTTCAACCAAGACTCTCTCGCTTCGCTTTACAAAACCACACCACGCTTCTAAGCCAAAGTATGCATTTCCTGCATTCACCTAGCAATAGTTTTATGCAGCTGCAACTATTTGCTGTTGCTATGTGAATGATAGGTGATCTGGATTTCCTGTTTGTTCTACTGGGAGAGGCACCCAGCCGTCTTTATAATACTACCAACATATGTGAAATATATGAAATGAAACAGAATAAAATGAAGTGTTCTCTACAAGGCACTACAATATATAATACTTATTATGTCTTACGCACTTTCGTGTGATGAGCCGATTTTTAGGCGGGTTCGCATAGTCGCGAAAAGCATCCTTTAACTTCTTCTTTTCCGTCTGTCCGCATGTATGAGAGCGACTCCCCTTGACGGATTTCCGTGAAATTTGATATTGGTAACTTTTTTGAAAATATATCGAGAAAATCCAAATTTGGTTAAAACTGGACAAAAATGTCGGGCACTTTACGTGAAGAACCTGTGTGTGTGTCATGTTAGCAGCGACATACGTAGTATAGCGCAACAATAAATAAGAACACACTGTTGCGTTTCCATGGCAGCATTTTCAGTATTTATTTTATTGTTGGCAGGGACATGATTTTGTGAATAACGCAAAGGGAACACACTGTTTCCTTTCTGTGGTAACGATGATAACGTGAACGCGCCACGTCTGTCCGTAGCCTGTCTTTTTTTCAGTAAAGTCAGTCGGTAGTCACTTTCTGTCGGGTTGTTTATGCAGCGGAAGTAGGACCACTCGCCAGTTCCCACCCACGCTGTTGGTCGGAGTTTTGTTGTCCCGTTGTCGCTGTATGGATTCTAAGCTGCTTACGCTAAATATAATTTATACAAGAAGTTTCGTGCATTAAAACGGAAGTTTTTGTATGCGCCGATTCCACGCAGGAAAACAATTTACTGGACTATGATAAGATTTCAACGGGTTCGGCTCTAGACAATACGAAAACACGTAGGAAATGCGTGCTAACTGTTGAAAGCCTGATGAAATAGGCGGAAGGTTGGAAACGTATTAAATATTTTGGCGCGATGTTCACGGTACAATGTGTGTTCCATCGCCACGGAATGAAGCACATGTGAGGTATTTGTAACCTTAAAGAAAAACAGCGATTTACAGTCTGTATGACGTAGATCGCGATGCAAACTGAATTTTATGAAGAGTATATGCTTTAAAAACTGACCCCACCAGAGACTTAGCTGGGGGAAGTGATGCGACTACCGCAGGCGTCAGAGTCCAGGTGACGGCAAAATTAATACTTTGAATGAAAAGAGATTAATTTTTCTGCTTTTCACAAAGTTTAAACGATTCAGCCAATGTATGATCGTGGTTCTTTAATTTTCGTAAATTTACTTTAGGGACCGCCATCGTGATTACTCGTCCCGGACGCCAAAAAGAACCCTATTTACGCCAATGGACCCCACACTTGTTCTGTTTAACGATGAAGCGTGGTTTCATTTTAGTGCATACGTGAACCCTCAGGGTAACATGCGTTGGTATGGGGAAAATCTGTTTTAATCCATGGAGTGCCATTACGTGGCGTGGTTGGAGTGTGGAGTGTTACGAGTCTAACCAGGATTATTGGTCCCATTTTTCCAAGACCACGAAGTCACCCAGATAGGTGACACATTATGACGAGTTTTTCAACACTTGCCCGGTTACGAGATAACATACATATTTTCTCAGCAAGCTGACAAAGCAAACCGTTTCCATCGTCTTCTTTAAATATGGCAAGAACGTAATATGTACTGCGGTGTATTAAACTACAACACGTGGACCCCCTACACGCTGGAAATTTGAATAGCGGTGATGGCCGCCCTGCCTGCCATCACTCAAAACGTTCTTGTTATATAGCAGAAGTAATTGCACAAAGCCCCTGGCATCAGTCGCAGGTAACGTTAGCGATCCTAGGCTGATGTCACAAGCCTGGAGACTGCGCAAATTTGTGTGTGCGCTAATGTGTTGCTGCAAGCGGAAAGACGGAGATGTCAATATTCATCACTTACTCAGCAGCCGCATCTTATACAGTGAAGTAGGACTTCAGTAATTGAATCGGGCGCACGCTAGCGGGGCTTGGGATTCCGTACAAGGCGCGGAATATCTTGACTGGTTGAGTGAATGTTAGATTCGCAAGAAGACTATTTGTCCGGGGGGGGGGGGGGGCAAATAAATGTCTGGATCTAACCGCCGAATTTTTTCAAAATTTTTCATTTTGGGGTTCCCCTTTTTATCCCCAATTCAT